>JACCDX010863649.1_pt1 | contig 25795 bp, 9 predicted proteins | sample 7449681 | NCBI WGS metagenome assembly JACCDX01 (sample SAMN15323450, study PRJNA562643) | freshwater metagenome | isolation source: river surface water | place: USA:Blue River Watershed | collected 2017-08-18
GGTAGGCTCTGTACGAACATCCTCATCCAGCACGCATTATTTTGGGTCTGCCAATGGAGATAGTGGCTATTTATCCATTGATGTTGGAGATATAATGATTTATAATACAGTTCTAAATACAACCCAGCGTCAATCTGTGGAGGGCTACTTAGCGTGGAAATGGGGATTGCAGGCGAATCTGCCTGCGAATCATCCGTTCAAACTTTTTCCACCGCCACCTTAGAAAATGGGTATCATCGTGCATAACTATACGACAAACGAGGGCTTCCTTGTTCCTGATCTCTATATTCAAGTCAACTCCATTCGGATGTTGAAGACACTCTCCGGTCCTACCTATGGAATGGTCTATGGTAGTTTGGCCTATAAGAGCGTCTCTGATAAAGACAATGGTGCCTCTCCCATTGCCATTCCGAATTATTTGGCCAATGTGGAAGAATATTTGACAGCAGACCAGTTTTACGATCAGACGATTTTTGGATTTGCCTATGATGCCATTAAGCGAGCCTGGCAAAACGCTGGCTATACTGTGGAAGATTGGTATCCTCATCCTCCTACGCCCACGACTTACATTTATGATTGCTCGGGCTACAGTTTCCAAGGATACAACTGTGCTGGATATGATCGCGATGGGTATGATAGACAAGGATTTAACAAGGATGGCTGGGATCGTCAAGGTTATGGTCGCGATGGATACAACGCCGCAGGCTATGATCGCGATGGATATGACCGTCAAGGCTATGATATAGATGGATATGACCGCAGTGGTTATAACGCCGCTGGTTATGACCGCCAAGGATATGATAGAGAAGGATATAACGCAGAAGGTTATGATAGACAGGGTTGCAATAGAAATCACCAAGACAAAGATGGCAATCCTTGCCCCGCACCTCCTTCTGATCTCTCTGGAAACACGACAGACCTCTCAGGCAACGGTGTATAATTGAGTTATCCACAGTATTCCAAGGGAATCTTCTTTTGAATTGAAAACTGATCTAACCGATTTTTATATTCAGATTTGATATCGTCTATCGATTTTTGATCTGGGTGAACAGGATCCAATACATAGGTGAGAAGGGGGGTTTGAAAGGGTTTATAGGCAATGGAGATCCAAGACCAAAGGCTGGCAATAGAGGGAGAGGGGATGGCAATCCGCCATTTTTCGTACAACAGAGTTTGAATCCATTTCCAAAGAGGGTTTTGGGATGCAGGAAAGAGATTGTTCTCACCTGGACAAATTACAGGGACAAGAGGGACTTGATACTCTTGGCTAATTCTTGCGTATCCTGATCGTTTTTTGAGAATTAACTGCAGAGGTCCAGGAGCCGTCAACTGCAACTCTTCCACACCTCCCACCAACAACGCCACTGATTTTCCTTCCTTCAAGGCCTTTCCAATCTCAGATTCTTTGGCTTCAATACATTGATGGCTTCGAAAGAGTTCTTTAAAGATAGGCAATTTGAAAAAGACAGAGTGCACGGCTAAGATGGGACGTTGCTCAAGAGGCCATTTGCTCAAGGATCCTGCAAAATGAATAAACCACGTCAGACCGTAGAGTCCGTGGGGATGGCAAAGGAATAACGCAGGGCTGTCCAGTGGTTTTGTCAGCAAAGACTCCACGATGAAGGATTCTTCTACATTTGTTTTGACGTGCTCAGAAATATAATTAGAGATTTTGCCTATTTTTTGAAAGAGGACATCGAGAAGACCTAAATCTCGTAAAATGCAATAGAGGCCATAGAGAAAAATACTAAAGACTAAGACTGTGCTTCCAATCAAAAAGATTGCAAACACAACACAACAAAATCCGAGGAAAAATAATGTTAAGACAGCAGGCCAAAATAGGATGAGTCCTGCAAAAGCAGATGACCAGATCATCGTTCTATTTGGCCTATTTGTTCCGCATTTCTAAAATCTCCACACGGGTTTGTAAATCTTTGATGGCTTCCAATAAGACAGGAATGAGTTTTTCATAGGCCATATGAAATCCCTTCTCTTCATCGCCACTCACCGCCTCAGGAATGGTCTTGAAGACTTCCTGCGCAATAAAACCAATATCCTGTTTTCCTGAATCTTTCCACGTAAACCGAACTCCACGGAGATTTTGAACCAATCCAATGGGTTCTACAATCGGTTCTATATTCGTCTTGTAGCGACGATCGGAAAGAGACAAGAAATCTCGCGCTGTCACACGACCCGCAAAGACACCCGTCGAATCCACAACTAAACTTCTGGCTCGGAGAGACCCAAAAATATCAGCAGTAGCCGTGAGAGTGCTGCCGAAAGGAATATTCACAGCAAAGGTGGAGAGGTAAGAGGTTCCAAATTGGACTCGGAGTGGACCACTGACATCTAATAGGATTCCTGTAGAAACCGAGGAAAGTCCAGGACCAATGCCAACGCCACCGTAGGGATAATAAATATTGCTTCCTTGGTATTGCCAAGGACTCACATAGGAGCCTTGTGGATTGATTGTAGAAGGTCCTGGACCTGGAATGACATCCACTCCAAAACAACGAATGCGACCTGCTACATCTAGAGGATAGGAGGGTGAAATGACTCCAATGCCTACATTTCCATCATTGAAATAAATATCACTTCCATTGCGCGCCCAGTAGGTATCAGGAGTTCCTTCCAGAGTGTACAATTGTCCATTACGAAAGAGTCTTCCACTAATATCCACATCGCCTTCCACATTGTATCGCCATCCTACACCAGGTGTCCATCCTCCTGCAACTAACTGTGTCGTTGTACTGGATCCGACTCCAATCGCAAAGGGAGACTGTAATCCTCGCATACCTCTTGCATAAATCAATCCACTGACATCCAGCGTTCCCTGTAACGCCGACCCTGTCGAATAATTAAATCCAACCTGTCCTGTAAAAATTCCACCTGTCGACAGGAATTGATTGTAAACAACTGTACTGGCGGTTGAATAGGCAAGAGTGCTTGTTTCATAAAACGTGGTTAAAATTAAACTCGATAATGTGCTAAATTGAACTGTATTTTCCACAATGTACGATGATAATGTACTAAATTGATTCAGCATCGCAATTCCCACCTGTGTGGAATAACTGCTGACCACTTGACCTGCACCTGGACCAATTTGGGAAGAGAGAGCATTGCTCGTCGATTGAATGTACGAGGAGAGTGTGCTGTAAAATCCAGTTCCACCCGCAAGATCATAGGAGATCAGAGTGGAGAAGACGCTTGTGGAAATAGAACTAATTCCTTGCTGTAATGTAAAATCATTCCCTCTCGATGTACTCATAAAGAGATCAAGACGATTGGAGCCTGCACCAATATTGCTTGTATTGAGATTGGTCAGATTGGATCCATTTCCTGCAAACGTTGCCCCTGTCACGGGACCACCGACAACTAAGGAGGTCAGCATTGATGCAGCCCCAATGACAGTAAGAGTTGTACTAACTGTTAAATCGGCCTGGTTGCTTTGCGATCCTGCCACTGTCAGTTTAGCCGTTGGATTTGTTGTGCCAATTCCAAAATTCCCTGTATCCGAAAAGCGTGCATATTCAGTTCCTGAGACAGCATTGATAAACCGCAAAGGAGAAAAGGAAGCCAGAGCCCCCACTTGCACGATTCCTGAAATGGCCACATTGTATTGACCATTCACACCGACATAGGCTCCGCCTGTACTAAACCGGATGGCTTCGGACCCAGCAAAGGTCATTCCGAAGGAAGGGATGGCAGGATTCAGACGAAATTCGGTTAAGGAGGCCCCTGACCCCGTAAAAAGTCGGAGTGGATTGCTCCACGATCCTAAACCCGAAGCATTTGTTGTGAAGACATAGTCGGATGCCTGTGTTCCATCTTGAATAGTAAGAGGCCCGCGAATAATCGCATTGCCTCCTACATCCAAGGTTTGGGATGGTGCCGAATTGGAGATTCCTAATCTACCTGATGCCGTAAAGCGTCCAATCACATTGGCTCCTGATGTAATCTGTGCATATTGACCTGATCCACTTGTGAGAACACTGATCGACCCACTTTGAATTTGATCGCCCACCACAAAGGAAGAGAGAGTTCCAGCCCCAACATTGCTTAACACGACATTTCCCAAGGAATCTGCAATGGTTAGCACCTTTCCAACGACAGGGGTTCCACCCCCTTGATAGCGGAGTTTTCCACCAATGACTGTAAAATCATTACTTGTCGCCAAATCATTGTTTCCTGTAAGGCTTGGGTTGCCCAAGTACCAATTGCGATTGCTATCAATAAATCCTGCATCAACACGTGTATTCCCGGTTGCAAAGAGAATTCCTGAACTGCTCAGAAAAACACCAGGACCTGAATTGGATGTGGTTTGAAGACTGCTGACATAGGTCCATTCTCCAGTGCCCAAGGAATCGATACTCTGAAGAAATTTACCATTGCCTGCATTCATTCCTGCTCCACCCAGTTGGACTTCATCCGCAATCAATGTAGAACTTATCCAAAACTGATCACCTGTATACAACGCTTGACCCAGTCCATTGAATGCAAAGATCGTGCTATTCCCAACATTAAAGGCAATGGCATTCGTACTGGCACTTGTTGTATTGCACAAGACAATGGCTGTCGTTCCTGAACTGACAATCGTTCCCCCACCACCTGTAGTTCCACCGCCTGTAAATAACTGTCCATTTTGGAAAATAAATGCATTGCTCAAATTGATATCATCTGTAATCTGAATTGGAGATGTATCAAATTTACTGATAATGTTGGTAAAAATGCGTTTTTGATCAAAGTTTACCATTGACTGGAGTTGATTGACCTCCAATTGAACTTGTTGAATGGGAGACAAGCCTGTCGCGGATGTAATTACATTTTGAAGTTCAATAAGATTCACTATATAATTACTGCCCACCATTGATCCTTGTTGATTTCCTGCACTTCCAACATTAAATGACATGGTGTCACCTTCTTCCTATGGATGGAGAAAGGAACTCTTAGACCTCAGACGACAAGGAAAAGACTGAGTTGAAAAAACCTGGAGTAGCCATAGAATGGCAGCCTCTACTGTCACTGGAAATACATCGGTAGTATTGGTAAGTTCACTTGGAACGATTGTGTATCTAAGTTCTGTTGTGTACCCGGGTCATCTAGTTACAATTCAGGATTATGCTGGTGTAGCCAGTCAAGGGACCCCTATCGTCATTAGCACAGCGAAAGATATCTTTTTTGCGGATGGTTCAATTTCAACTCTTTTGTACAACCCTTATTCGTATCTCACAGCCTCTTCCAAGACCCCTACAACCTGGCAAATTTTAAACAATGTGGGATTCTTAACTACATTATCCAATGCATTCGTGGAACAATTAACTGCTACAAATGCTTTTATAACACTTGTAAGCAGTTCACAAGAATACGTCAGCACAACAACAATTGGTCGAGTGAATGTTACAAAGGGATTAGAACTGACAGGAAATGTCGCCATTTTAGGGGATATTACTGTGGGTGGAGTTGTGGATCTCTTCTCCACATTAAATGTCAACGAAGACATTTCATTGTCTACAACCTTGCTTGTGAATGGATCTGCAGCCTTGGGATCCACAGTTCAAGTCCGTGACAATCTTACAGTCTATGGAAATATTAGCACAACAGGAGATTTTATTGTCAAAGAGAATCTCTATATCAGTTCCTCTCTCTATGTGGATCAAGCGTTGGTCCCAAAATTCTTAAGCGTCCAAACTCTTACAATGAACACGATCGATGTAGGGGGTGGTTTGCGGACAAATCAAGGGGTGAGTGTGGGATCCAATCTTGTTGTAAGTCAAGGATTCTTTGCACAAAGTACATTTACAGTTGGAAGTACCTTTCAAATTGCTGGAATGACCACAATGCTCCAGAATGTTCAAATTGACAAAACGCTTGCAGCACAGAGTTTCCTATCTTATTCGTCGGGTGTTGTGACTCAAAATGTCGTAGCCGAATCCCTTGAAGCAAGGGGTATTGTGTCTACAGGAGTCTCTCTTTTGGTCAAGAACAGACTTCTTGTGGAAGAGTCAACGCTTGTTGAAAAGGTGATTGTCACAGGCTCTCTCTCCACAAATTCCTTAGAGGTGATTGGGAATGCCAATCTTTCAAGTGTGCAAATTCAAGGAAATCTGGTGGTCGATGGAACAGCCAGTCTATTTAGCAGTCTTCAAACATCCTCTTTGTCAGGAACAACAGGAATTGTGCAGGGCTTTTTGACTGTGAATGATCATATGGCAGTCTCCACCTTTTTTTCTACAATGAACAATCTTGTCATCGGTGGTTCACTTGTGATTGATCCATTTTGTAATTTAGCAGTGAAAGTGAAAGGCGATAGTTACATTGGTGGCGATCTCCTGGGTGTCTCCACATTGGAAATCTTTGGTGCTGTCTCTACACAATCTCTCTATGTCTCTGAAAATCTCTTTGTAGACGGCGATATTTCCATCGCAGGAACAGTCAGAGCCAATACAGTAGGTGCCCCGATAGAAATTAGTTTGAGCACAGTGACATTGTCGAATACATTTGCAACCTCCAATGTGGCAAGTATTCCTCTCTTTACATCAATGTCAAATCGGTTCAATATCTTTCCGAACGCCATTTTGGCAGGCGAAGGAGCCACAGAAGGAACGACTCTCTCTTACATTCACGCCAATCCGACTGCCAATATACGAGATGTTCTCCAAGATACCAATACAGGTATTAGTGCTGGCGATACAAAATTAATCAGCAGCCTTCGTGTCTCTACCTTGTACAATACTGCAGTGTTGAGTAGTTTTGTTGTGGGAGCAGGTGACTATTTAAATCCTCCTATGGATTTGAGTGGGTTTTTGCTGTTTGAAAGCCCAACTACGTCAAAATTTCAATTTGGTAGTTTTGATGTTCTTCCCACGAGTCTCTCTTTTACCAACGGTGGCTTTGGAGCCTCTTACAATGGGGATACAAATACAACACAACCCAAATGGGTTGCTGTTGGAATTGATTCAAATCAAGCCAATACAATTCAATACAGTCTGGATGGAAGCACCTGGTCTCCTGCACAAACAGGTGGCTTTGCCATCCTTCCTCCTCCATTCCTCTATGGTGTTGGAAATGATGTTGTCTATATGTCAACAACCTACGCAAATGCATATTCACCAAAGTGGATCGCCACAGGAAGAAGTTATTCAACACAACCTTCACTACAATTTAGTCCTGATGGGATCAATTGGGGTCCAGGGGCAGGCAGTATTTTTCCAGTGACATTCTATGGAAATCGTTTGTTGTATTTTCCCTCTCCTATCAATCCCAATGATGGAGGAATTGTTCTGGCAGGAGGTGCAGGAGGTCCTGGAAACTTTGGTATCCGCTACACGTATGATGGTGTAAGTTGGCAACAAGCGAGTGCTATGTTTGGTGGTGAATTTATTTGTCGTGATTTTACAGTGGGTGCAAACTATGATTTAGTCGCGGTTGGACAAAACTCCTTTAATACAAATTACATATTCAAAGCAGGTGCCTGTAATTTTACGAATGGATGGTCCAATCTTTCCAATATACCTACAGTACCTGGAACATTCAATACCATTGCGTATGGAAATGGCTTTTATGTCTTAGGAACATCGGCGACAAGTGGGAATCCACTCACATCCATCTGGAAATCCCTAAATTTAGGATTTTGGTCTCCCATTTCATCCGGTGGATTTTCTCGTGCCACCAATCGGATCACGTTTGACACAAGTGTTGGTGCCTTTATTGCAGTAGGAAACGATGTGGCTGGCTCAAATGTTCAATTTAGCATTGATGGTTCAAACTGGACTCCAATCGGCACAGCCTTTGGAACATCGGTTTCCAGTATTGCCCAAGGTGCTCTTCCTTTGCCTGACAATCGAACCAAATATTTTACGGTAAATACTGAAACTCGCTTTGAAACAACTCTTTCTACAATGACTCTTAATGCAAGTACGATTCTTGCATCTTCCATTACAGCCGCTCTGTTTGAAGGGGATGCGTCTCAGATTACCGAAGTCAATAAATTCTCAGCCCGAATGGGTGTCTCCTCCATCCTTACCCAATATATAGGAGTGACAAGTACATTTCAATACTTTGATTCCACCTTTACAAGTACCTTTACTGTGGCTTCAGAGTTGACATTGGCAGGCAATACCTTTTTATCCACAATTAATTTGTGGATTGCAGCAGGTCTTAATTCGGATAGCAATGCGAATGTATTGTTTTCCAAAACCATTGATTCGTGGTCTCAATCCTCCAATCCAACCTTTCGCTATTATGGAGCAGGAGTGGTTGGAAATGGACTCACATACAATCCAAAGTTTGTTGCAACAGGTGCTGATTCTGATCCATTGAAGACTATTCAATACAGTATGGATGGTATGACGTGGAATCCCATTGTGAGTGGCGGATTTACAATTCCAGATTCAAATGGGTTTAAAACAGGGACAACAGTTGCCTATGGACCCTTTGTCTCCACGCTTCCTCTTGGGTTTACAACCTATTCACGCTGGCTTGTAGGAGGGTATGCAGAAGGTACAGCAAGCACACTCTTTTACAGTGATGATGGATCCAATTTCTACACGGCGATCGGAGCAGGCAATGCCTTGTCGACTTCCATCCAAAAACTCAAAACAGGGAATCAATTTGCAGTCGGGTTGAATTCAAGCAATTCAATCATCAACAGTTCCAATGGCTCCTTCTGGAATCTCGGAAGTTCAATGACACCCTTCACAGCGTTTGGATATGGATATTCTCCAGCCTATTTATTTGGTTGGTATGGATTCAACTCGAATGGAGATTTGTATTACAGTTCAGACAATGGAAGCAATTGGTCCTTTACAGTCAATATGCCTGGTATGACGGATATTCGTGATATGGTCTATACGAATACCACTGCTACAGATGGTTATTGGGTAGCCATTGGATCAAACAGTATGTATATGACCAGTTCACCTACAATAAGTTGGTCATTAGTAGGTGCTTTTTTGAGTCAAGGATTAACACAGTTTCGAAGTCTTGCCTATAATCCAGTGCAAGGGCGTTGGTTTGCTGGAGGAGAAGCCCAGGCCAGTATTAAAACCTTGTGGACAAGTACAGATGGAATTAACTGGCCGAGTATTACATCAGGAGGATTTTCAACGGCAATTCTAAGTTATGGTGTTGGATATAGCGTTCTCAAAACATCGTCAATGGTGTTGGCAGGTGGAATTGGAGCCTTTACTCCACTGTCTGAGACAACACCTCAGATTTTACAAGTGGTGGGTGCTCAATTTCCTCCTGGGCCTTCCATTTATACCAGTACAATTCTATCGCAATCGAATACATCCAATGTCTTTGAAACAACGGTCTATGGATTGGCCTTTACCTCATCCCCAACGCAAACCTATCCGTTTGTTGCAGTAGGGGATGGATTTATACCCCAGAAAACCATTGCAAGAAGTTCAAATCTAAGTGAGTGGATTCCTGCAGTGACGGGTGGATTCTCTCCTGCTGGATACGGAGCCATTTATTATTCTACAACGGATACTTGGATTGCAGTTGGAGATTCACCTGCAAGTTCAGCGACAATCCAATACAGTGGAGATGCAGCAAATTGGTTTGCTACTAATTTTTCAGGAGCCTTGCCTTTGGGAGGAAGAGCCATTACCAAATTCCGCGACACCTCTGTCTACAAAAATCGGTTGGTCGCAGTTGGAAAAGCCCCTTATAAGACTGGTGCAGACTTTATGCGAACCATTGCCTACTCGGACAATGGATCCAACTGGTCCCCTGCAGGAATCAATCAAGGATTTCAATATGCAGCCTATGGGATTGGTGCAGGAATCGTTGCCTCCATTGAAGGAGTGATCGCAGTAGGAACTCCGTATACAACGGATCCTAGTACAATTTTGTCAGAAGAGGCTTCGATTCAATTCAGTTGGGATGGAATCAGTTGGTATACCACAGAAGGAGGATTTAATGTCGCAGGATATGGTGTTGCTTATGGAGTAACACCTTCATATGGTGCTCGCTGGGTTGCTGTTGGTGAAAATGTAACGGAAGGAACTCCTTATGAGGGACTCTTTTCAAATTATAGTGATATTCCAAATCAAACAATCAAAGTTTCAATTGATGGTGTGCATTGGTCTAATGCCTACAATTCCTTTGTCTATGCAGGATATGGTGTAACCTATGATTCAAACAACAACGTGTTTGTGGCTGTTGGAAAATCAACAAGCAATACATTTACTGTTCTCTACAGTGGAAATGGTTCATCTTGGTATACACTTCAAAGTACAACAAGTGGATTTGTGTCGCAACAATCCTTTGGTACTGCCTTTGATGTCTTTGGTCAAGAAGTCAGTATCACTGAACGTACACCCTTCTTAGAGTTTCCCAAATTAACCATCTATGAACGAATCAGTTCCTTGGCCTACCAGAAACCTTCTCTTCGTCTTCTCTCTACATCTATGATTTTTAATGAAACAATGGTTGTGAATCTATCGAGCCAGGTGATGATCAATACATTTGCCCCTGTTGGTTCAAATACTGTGACTGTCCTTGGTGACATTCAAACTTCCACCTTTATTTATAGAGGAGCAGATCCTTCGTATGAAAACAATATTGTGAGTTCCCTCATTGTCTCATCTCTCCAATTTACCGATCTCTTGTTAGGAGTTGAATTAACAACACCGTCGTGGTCCTATGGCTTAGTCTCTTCCACTGCAAACTACATAGCAATCAATCAACAAGGAACAAGTTTCTATACAAATATAAATGACACCCTCTTTGTGAAAAAAGCCAATTTTACGACCAATCCAGGAGTTGGAATTAATACAAGTTCGCCCACACAAGTTCTCGATGTAAATGGAACATTTGCCTGTTCCACACTTTCAACAGCGATCTATAAGCAAAACTTTATTGATTTTATGACCCCTGGACGCGAATACATACTGAGTTCAAATTTGTCTATCTATGAAGGGATGGCTCCAATCACAGCATCAGGGAAGAATACAATCTATTCAGAACCCTCATCTCTCACATTAAATTCAATTCTTTCCTTCAATTTATCAACCCAACGTGTTGGCTGTTATACAACCAATCCACAATTTGACTTTGACAATCAGCGCGCAGGCTTGATAAGCACATTGAATACGCAAACAGTAACTACACGAACGCTTTTTTTCACATTACAATCCTTATAATCTAATTAGAGTATGTCCATTCCAAATCCAACCTATGTGACTCCCAGCACAACGTTTGTGCAGGTAAACCCATTGCAAAGTCCCTATACACCTGTTTTACTGAATGCAGTCACAATCCCTGGACAGGTGGTTACAGTTTTAGATGGAACAAGTTCTATCCAAGCCATTTCTACACCGATTGTTGTAAGTACATTAACACAAGGATTTCAAGATGGATCTATATCAACGTTGATTAATCAACCCCAAGGATTTGTGACTTTGCAAACCCTTAGCAATAACAAATGGACCTTTTTGAATAGTTTTCCATTCCGAAATCAATATCTCTCTGCAGGTGTCTTAAATTTAACAACGAGTAGCCTCTTTACGGCTCTTGGAAGCACTGTACAAGAATTTATAAGTTCACTTGTTGTTGAAAATCTTTATGTTACAGGAAACTTTGTCCAAAGCACAGGAATTACATTAAATACAAACGTAAGTTCCTTAGGAACGGTTGATTTTGTTTCCTCACTTTCCGTTTGGGGTGCAGTCTATCTTTCCTCTGCAATGAGTTCTATTGGGCCTGTTCAATTTGCGTCCAGTCTAACGGTAGAAGGATCTGTTTTCAATAAATCATCCATTGTAACACTCTCCTCGGTGTTTGTATCCACATCCGTCTTTGCCAATCAAAGTCTCTCCTCAGGATCCATTTCGTTCCAAGATGGTCTTGTGGGAACCTCCTTAGACATTCAACAAAGTTCTTCTTTGTTCGCGATGGATGTTTCAGGGAGTATTCAAGTGGAGGGATCTATTTTTGCATTGTCAACTCTGGCTGTTGGGGGCAATGTCCAGGCTCATTCCGCATCCATTGCACAGAATGCACTCTTTAAAAGTTCAGTAAGTTTGGCTCAGGATGTTAATGTGTATACATTTGTCTCTACAGCAAATAAATTTACATCACAAGGGCCTGCTTCTATTGCAGGACTTATGACTGTAGGATATGATGTGACCGCTTATGATACAATTACGATTGGTGATTCTGCATATATAGGTGATGTTCTCACAATTGGAAGTACATTACTTGCAAGCACAATTCAAGTGATTACCCTTGTGACCAATGGAGATGCAAGTCTGTCTACACTCGTACAGATTTCAAGTGCATCGGTTGAAACCAATTTTGGAGCAGGATTTTTGTATGCTCCTGAAACAACGTTTACTACATTTGAAACAGCATCGGATTTGGCCATTGTCCAAGATGCCATTTTGGGTCCAGCATTCCCAGGAATTACAGGATTCCAAGTGGATGGTTCTATTTCATCCCTTTCCAATGTGAATATGTTACGAGCATTAGCCTCTATTGAAGGCAGCCTCTCCGTGAATCAAACATTCTTTGCCTATATTGGTAGTCCATCACTAAGTTATTTTTCGACAACAGGTGATGTTCTGATTGGGGGAAGCACAATTACAAATCAATTTGGCAGCGATACACGAATTGGAGGAGATTTGTCCGCCCTTGGAAATTTAGTCTGCGACAATGTCTTGACTATTTCAAGTATTACCTTACCAAGTTCATTAGTGGCCAATAATTTTACAGCAGGATATGTCTATGTTGGAACAGAAGGAATTGCAAAAGATTCTATTCTTTCAACGGTGATTGCAAGTACAGTGACTGTTGGATATATCCCAACAAGTGAGTTTGCATTTGATCTGAGTGGGAGCATTTCAACACTTGCCTTAAGTACAGGTGTTTTGTCAACAACATTGTATGATACACAATTTTCCCCCAGATCGTACATTCGTGTTGTGAAGGGAATGGGTGTAGGAGTGGAACCTGAGGAGTCCCTGTTTGTCTGTCAACCTGTTGGATATTTTCTCAGCAGCCCTATTTATGTGTTCAGCACGCTGTCGACTCACGTTGTAACTGTCGCAAATTCCATTACAGGAACCTTTGTGGGCGATGGCTCCCAATTGTCGAATTTTAATTATCCACCCAATCTATCTTCCTTTGAACTCTATGTTTCCTCCAAAATAATGTTTAATTCAGCAAGTTTTCTCCAAACAAGCACCATTGAAACAAGCACAATGTATGCCTACAGTCTTTTGCCGCAATCTTCCATTCAAATTGGATCCTTTTACATTTGGGGAAATGCTGCAGCCATTGAGTACAATCAGGGAACAAACTGTCTTCAAACCGATCCTGGAAGTAATCTTCTTGTTCTCAATGATGTAAAAATTATTGGTGAAGGAACGGCATCAGGTCCTCCTCTCCCCTCTCGTCGTGTTGCTATTAATGAAGATCTACTTGGTGAAGACTATACTGCCACATTAGGCGTGAACAATACAATTGCAGCAGAGGCCATTACAACCAATGCCTTTTTAAGTATTGATACATATACTGCACAGACACTCATTGCAAGTACGATCTATGGATTTGGAGGATCAACGATTGAACTCTATTCAGGCTATGGAACGTTGTATCTTTCATCAGGTTCCATTTCCACAACACGAGGAAAGTTCTTTTTACAGGAAGGGGAACCCTATGACGAACGATTCAATACAGTGCAACCATTTGAATCTACACTTCAATTTAATAGTACATTGTTTGTGAATCGCGGAATCTCTTCAGTTGGAATTAACACACAACCCAATTACAATTTGGATGTTCCTGCAGTTCTTACTGGTGGAATCACCTTTGCGGGTCCAAGCAGTCTTGTCACACAAGTCAATATTTCAAAGAGTTTTAGCACACACGTCTATGCATTTATGAATAGCAATGCAACCTATTCCAATACTATTTTTAGTTCAAATCTTGTCACGTGGCAAAATCCTGAACCTTTGTTTTATCCAATTTATGGATCTGTTGTAGATCAAACCTTTGTAGGAAGTTTTACAACTGGACTCTCTCGCCAAGCCACATCCTTTTATTTTACAACTCCTGGATTTCCAGAAGAATACCTTACCGAATATTTTTTTGGAACACGCACCTATCCAGAAGGAAGTGTCTATGGGCTCATAACAACCTATTTGCGGTATGCAGGTATTACACAAGGATTTCCACTCACCTTTCCAGGTTCAAATGGTCCAACAACCATTCGTACGATGGCATCCGATGGATATCGGGTAGTCTTTACAGGTACATATGCTCCTGGTGAAGTGAATAGTTATATGTTTGCCTATGGTGAACCACCCAGTTCGGATCCTCTCTCTCCTGTCGTTTCCTTTACACCAAACAATTCAGGTTTATTTTCTCCTGTAGATGGTCGCTCAAATGGCGGATACAGTATGGTCTATGGTGGTCTTCGTACACCTGTTTGGATGGTCGTTGGGTGTGGTTCCAATTCATCCGCCTATAGAAGTTCTGATGGATTGAATTGGACAAGCATTACAACAGGATATGATGAAATGCGTGCAGTGATTTCCTTTGAATTGCCTGAAGTCTCGACAGCCATCTTTTTAACGACAGGTGGAATCTTTTCTGGACCTGTCCTGCGGAATGGAGGTGTTCTCCAAACAAACGATCTGGGAACAACGTGGTCAACCATTACAGATATTTTGTTTACAGGTCCAGGACTCTCCTTAGCAACCAATGGGTCCCGCGTTGTGGTGGGTGGAGCGGACGAATTTGGAAATACCTTATACTCCTGTTCCATCCGAAATAAAAGTCTTTCTGAATGGTCACTCTGTGGAGGCGAACTCTTTCCAAAACGGGCCAATTCGGTTCTCTGGACAGGTTCCAACTGGGTGGCTGGTGGAGATACAGGTATTCGTGAAAGTTATGATGGAATCACGTGGTTTAATCCAACAACTTTAAACACGGAGATTTTTGGTCTAGGATATACAAGCAATGCTGCATTCTCAGCATCCATTGGAACCACCTTCTCCAATTCCTTACATTTCCAAGACTCTCCTGATCTTCAGTGTCAGCGACTTCTCTCTGTGGCCACGATCTCCTATTATTCCAATGCTGTCTTAAATCTGAACAATGCCTGTATTTTGGACGAGACCCAGAATATTGTTGTACCTGGACCTATAACAAAACCATCACCCCTCTCTGGAACAACCTTTACAAGCACATTTTATGCTACAAGTGGGTATATCTCTTCAATTCTGAGTACCAATCGTATTGCCATAGGCACCTATACGCTTGGAGTTCAATCTGTGTAAACAAAATCGTTTCTAGTGAATAGCAGAATGGTGTCTTCAAATATTTATGTTACACCGAGCACGTCTCTTATTTTGATTAAAAGTCTTGCTCAGCCTACAACAATTTATCTCAGCACATTCAACATCCCTGATTTTCAAGTCAAGATTCGTGATGGGACAGGATCCTCTCTCTTAGCAACAAATCCAATCAATCTTAGTACAGTAGGAGGTGCAAGATTTACTGACAATTCTATTTCGTATGCCATTACACAACCGTATGGATTTGTGAATGTGTCTCTCCGGACTAGTACACTTTGGCAGATTCTGCATACATCGGGTCAAGTTCCTGCTCAGTCAGCAGCCAATGTACAAACAACAAATATTAGCACGTCTTACTTTGGCTTGCTCAGCACAGCGAGTAAAAATGTATCCACTCTTTTCGTTGAAAATTTGGATACACCGAATTCAATTACACTGACAGGGCCGTTTGTTGTTGGAAATTTGTCAACCCCAGGATTTATTCTTCTCCAATCCACATTGAATGTACGTGACAACACAACCTTTTCTCAATCAGTGGATATTAGCGGATCTGCACTCTTCCGTTCTTCTCTTTCGATGGAATCGCTTGCACCCATTTCCAGTGTTCTGCAAACCTATTCTTCTCTGCAAATTGGAGGCTCGTTGCAAGTAGGTGGATCTGTCTTCGTCACCAGTACTCTTCATACACAATCCTCTCTTCAAGTCTTCACAACAACTGTGGAAAAAGATGTTCCAGATGCAACCGTCTTTGTAATGGACTCTCTCTCTGTGCGAGGTATGTTTAGTACTTTGCAGACATTGGATGTACAAAAGCAACTTACTATCCAAGGCGATCTTGTGGTCAATGATTCTGTTTCTTCCTTGGATGGTCAATTCTCCACTTCCGCACTTACAATTGGAGGAAGTCTTCATCTTCTAAGCAGCCTTCAGATTCAATCCACGCTCCAACTCTTCAGTTCGTTTGTCACACAAAGCAGTCTCACCCTTGAAACATCCTTGAGTACAATCTCTTCAATGAATGTTGGGAAAGAAGTATCCACAACATTCTTCTATGGAAACTATTTGTCCAGTGGAACTTCTTTTTCTACTGCAAGTGATTTTACGATTCTATCCACACTCCGTGTAACAGGTACAGTATCAACCCACGATTTAACAGTTGGGTCTCTCTTTGCATCCCAAACTTTGTTTGTCAGTCAAGGTGTATCTTCCTATACAACACTTACACTAAGCGATGGTCTTCAAGTAAAGCAATCTGCAGTGGTGGGGTCTCTCGATATTGCCAATCCAACAATTGGATCGCCTGTGACAACAGGTGTGGGTGGAAATGTTGTTGTGGGAGGGACTATGGCGTTGACGAATTTGAACCTCGATGGAACCTTATCCGTGGGCAGCAATGTAGAGACAACGAATGCGACTACATTCCAGCAAACTATGGGTGTTGAATCGGATGTGGTTGTGAAAGGAAATATGACAGTTGTAGGCATTCCCAATTTAAATTCCTTTGATGTGACGAACTATGAACTCAGTAGTTTGCAAATTATTACGTCTTCTCCTTCTGTTGCATTGCGAACCTCAACCTTTACAGCAAGCACGCTTCAATCGGAGGATGCAAATCTTGTGTATGATCCACTTTCTGGCTCTATTCTTGTTTCGATATCCTCGCTTGCTGCAGATCAAGTGTATACCAATGTCTTTAAGACGTATCTTCTCAGTACACAATCCCTGTTCGCAGAAAGTGTGCTCTCTCCTCTTTCTGGAATTCCGAAAGCCTCGTTTCCACAGTTTGAAATCGATCAGAAAACCTCCTTTCCAAGGGGTCTCTCCACTCCTGCTGTTCTCGCAGGGACTGTAACAGGAAATCTATTTCAAGGCAGTTTTGTGGGAGATGCCCAAAGTTTGTCAAATATTATTCTTACCTACAGTACACTTTCTGCTTCGATTGTTACTGTAAGCACTGTGACAACAAATGTTCTATCCTCCTTGACTACATTCTTTGGAAATCCTTCTGTCTCAACCTCAGGGATCGTTGCTGAAGCCCTGTATTTGTACACCCCTGCTGCTATTCTTTCTACTGGAGTTGAAATATCCCCACCCTTTTCAACAGTGTTTCGAACAACAACCTTTCCAAAAATTCAAGCCGTCAATGAACATATCCTCGGAATCAATGAAACACTTTATATGGACAGCCTCTCTCGAAAAGTGGGTGTCTTAACATCAACCCCTCAATATGATCTTGATATTCGTGGATCCTTGTATTGTTCAGGAACCTTTACATTTTCATCCCAAAATATTTTGTATCTCTCTTCTACAAAACCAGTGGTTACCTTCTCAACCTTGTATTACAGTTCTATTGCCATACAGGATACATTAATTCTTGGATCCAATGCAACTGGGATTCCAACAAAATATCTAGCCTTACGTGCCAATGATTCGAATTACACCAATTTGGCAGACAAAAGTACTCCAGTCTTTTATCTTGCGGAACGTGTAATACCCCAAACTTTATTAACAGCCGCTACATCCTATGCCTGCGGTATCTTCACTGATCAGCCCCATAGTACATTGGATATTAATTACTTACTCTTTGCACAAAATGATACGAGAACTATTGGGTTGAATACACTCTCCTACACAGTGAGTTTCATTGCAAATCAATCAGTTGTAGATATCTATCCTCTTTCGTTAAATCCAGGCTTTGATCTATCGCTTTTAGGAAATATCAATGTGAAAGAAGCCTTGCCGTCAAGTCTGAATACAACGACAAAACTTGTGGCATCCACATTGAATATGCCTAGCCTGGGTCTTAATCCAACAATTGTCTCTACATTCAATACAATCAGCACATCCTTTTCAACATTCTCTGGAAGCAATATAATAACAATGAATACATGTGCAGAATTTTTCAAAGATACCTCGCTGATAGGCTCTTTTCACGTGAAGCGACCTTCGGATCACATTTTTGTCTCCAGCCTTTTCTGTGTTTATACGGATGCCTATTTCTCTTCCATCACAGTAAATGATCTTCGCGCGCAAACGATTTTATATGAATTCCAAGATGTCTAATGTAGTAGATGGCACCACCAGAAGAAAGAGCAACCTCTACAATTGTAAATACAACGACAACATTTATGGTTGTTCAAGTGATTGATACTGGAAAAGGAATTGTTCTCACTTCCAATCCTCCTTCTCCAGGAGGATCAACAGAGGGTCGGATTGTGTATATTAAAGGGACATCAGGAGGGGCTCCAACTCTTTTGGATTTTAGTATCCATTGTTCAACAGGCGTCACGATTTATCCAGGATTTGAAAATCGTTCTGTTCAGCCTTACTATTGTGTGACTCTTCTTGAAAATCCTGTCAATACCTACAATCTTTTGAATTATTACAATGCGTCTGTGACTGACTATGCTGCACCAGAACCACCAACTGTTGCAGTTCCCCTTGCAGGGAATAAATCCTTTGTGTTTGTGGATTTGCAGACACAAAGCAAAGCGATTCTTTTGCCTGAAATTAATACTGTGACTTCAAATACTACGGAGGCCCCTTATTTTATGATCAAGGATTCCTACGGCTACGCTGGAGTGAACAACTTGTTTATCAGCACAACGGCTTCTGCAAGTATTGAAGGACTTGGAAATAGTATACGTCTACAGGCTTCCTATTGTGCAATTGAACTTGTGGGAGATAAAACTCTGAATCGTTGGCACATTGTAAATTTTTATGGAGGGGCACTGTAGAATTTCAATGGCATATCCCGAACATTATGTATCTTCAGCAATAGTCAATGTTGCTGTGGACACAACAAGCAAGATTGTGTTTCTTCCTCCAGCCAATACAGTCGTTGGAAAAACCTTTTTAATTCGTGATTCCACAGGGGCTTGTGGAACAAACTTTATTTACATTTCCACCTTGAGTGGCGATACAATGAACAATACAACCAATTTTGTGACAATGTCCATCCCCTATCAATCCTTTCGTGTTGTTGCACAAAATACTAGCAATTATGCTGTAATTCAAAATGATCTTCAAGGACATTTCTGGTTAGACTCCTAAAACAAGAGGCTAAACAGTCTAAGCTTTTCAACTTTACCAAGGTAGAGGTGAAGTCGTGATGCTTCCAAACAATCAAAAATTTTACCGCCCCTATGAAGCCTATGAAAATGCACAGAAAAAACCCCCTCGCTATACACCCTACAAGTCGGAGTCTGATACGGAACCTGAATCCGATGCATCAGACGCTGAATCAGGATCCATTACAACCACAACCTCTTCCAAAGAGCATTTGCCTAATTTTGTGGAATTTGCAACCAAATTGGAATTAAATGAAGCAGGTGGCCAGAATTTCCCGACAACAGAGGCAAATCTTCAATACGGCGTGAATGAATTGCGGAGAAATGCAAACTATTCTGCCTACAATCAAGCCTTTAATATTACCTTACCCTTTGATGGGCCCAATTATGATGCATCCTTTGCGTACACTTGGAAAGGTGCTGAAACCAAACAGCAACCGACAACGAGTATTATTATGTTGAACAGTCGTGATCGTGATAGAAACGTCTATCCTACTCCATCTGCATTAGTCTTGCGACTTCCTCGCGTCTACCATAATGTAACGAGTCTCCAAGTTGTCCAAATGAAATTATTGTCTTCTTTCTTATACTTTCGTGCGGACAAGAGCAATATCAGTATGACAATTAATGAATTTGGGAGAATCTTGTACAATTATTTGGGGGTTGCTCAAGGCACCTTGAATGTGACAAAGAGGATTCGCGAAGGCACTTACAATATCAATTCACTCATTGCGGAACTGAATACGCAACTCAATACACCCCCTATTTTCTTTGATTATCCTGGAGGATTTAATCAGTTCGTTCCTCTCTTCGTGGCCACAGGGGATTTTGGTACGGCATTTAACTTTCCTGGAGACTTCTTCTATGATAGTTTGAATCGTGTCTATACGGCGGCTCCTACCAAAACCTTTATTATAACACGATACTGGCCTACAACGACTCTTGGTTTTACTCCTAACTTGAAACAAACCAAAGTTGCCTACTATTATCCTGTTTTGCGTGAATATGTTTTGGATCCTGAGTATGGAATCAATAAATTGAATACAAATATCGATACAAGTGCTTTGTTACCCAATGAAACCATTTATTCCCGAATTGTCTATTCATTTGAAGGTGTGAATGATATTATTGTTCAACAAATGATCGATGCCAATGTAACAACACTTGATATCTACAGATCAGCACACACGTTTCGTCAGGATCTAATCAATAAATATGTGGTGAATTATGAAACGTTTAACAATCGCATTTATATTCAAACTCCTTCCCTGAGTACATCTCTTGTGAATCTGTTGAATACACAATACGCTATTTTCTTGGCACAGCAGTTGGCTCTTTATAATTTAACTGCACAACAGTATACTCTTTTGCAAACACTCAATTCGCAACTTCTCTCTGCACTCAACTCAATGTATGAATACATTCAAGCCCAGATGGCCATTTATTTTGGAATTAACTTTAACACCTTTGCTCCTGTTTATTTTACAAAAGCCAATAATTATGTCAATGTACAAAATGCTCTGAATGCGATTGGTATTAGTTCAAACTATGATACTGCTGTGATTACAAGTGCAAATGACCCTTTTACTACAAATATCATTGAAGAAAATCGTCAAGACCCTGTGAAGAATGCCTCAGGACAGGTGCTATGGCCCAATATGTCCAATTTACCCCTCGATCCAACCTTGGGAATGCAAGGATATCCAACCAATCTTGGAGCCAGCAACTCACCTCCTTTCCTTGGAGGCAGCAATTATCCCTATCAAATTGATGTGAATGATTTTGACTATACAACTCCGTTTATTGACGCAGAAGGAGATGTGACAATTGATATTCGTAGAAAAGCAGGGGATATTATTTGTCCCATTAATGCTGCTCGCTATACAGTCTTCCGCTTCCGCTCACTCTACAGACAGACACTTCAAGTGGAAACGATGCCAAGACCTACGCAATACAGATATCCTCTGTACAATCCGACCGCCTACAATACAGGTTTAGTGACAGTCTTTGACAACAGTTATTCCTTTGTGTTTAACAGTTCCAATGCGAAGATGGACAATGTTCCTTTTGCTTCCCTGTCGAACATCTATGGGTTTGACAATCCGAATGTGACCATTACAACCAATTTTGGCATCTCTTACAATGCCTCCAAAATTTTATGGGGAAGCAATTTCCTTCCGATTGATGTGCGTCAAACAGTCTTTCCCTTTGTCTTTTATCTTCCTCTTCCTCCTTCTCCACCTGTGGGTCCAGCGTATACACATACAGCGGCATTATCTATCGTGAATTATCCATCAGGGAATCTTCCTGCTGAATTGAAATTGTTTTTGTATCAAGATCGTGCTGCCTTTATGGCCGATTTGTCAGGCAATGCCCGAAATGAGTCTCCTCTGCATTACAAACAGGTAATTACAACAACAACGACGGATACTTCAGGAACATTAGTGTGGACCGCCTACGCAGGTCAAACCTACTATGCCATTTTGCGTTCAGCCAATACGAGTTTCCAGAGTTTGCAAGCCCAACTTGTTCTCTATTATCCCAATGGGTCTACCTTTACTACATTGACTGATTCTCTTGTTGGATTTGATCCCAATGCAGATCCTTCGAGTAATTTGAACAACTTCAACTATGCGCAAGTGAATGATCCCAATTTCATTCGTCTTCCTACGAGCAGTAATCTGTGGGGAATCAATCCCACAGGAAATGAAGTGAACAAAGGACTTGCAATTAGCAATGTACCCATTGGTTATGATATCAATGATGTATCTACTGATTTGACGGATTATGTTGGTTTTGTAGCAAGTCAGACAACCAGCAATATTTTGCCCAATTCTCTTGTTCGCTGTGATCCTACCTCAGGATACTTTTTCCAAGTGGGCAGTCCTTACAATACCAACGCGCAAAGTTATTTCTACTCTGGATCCAGTAACTTTCTTCTCACTCCTATTAATCAATCGAACTATACTCCTTCCAATGTTCCTTACCGTCAATATAAGATTGTGCAATGGTACAATCCTGTCTATGTACCTGATCCAGCGAATGTTGTCGATCCGATTGTTCCTGCGACGGATCTTACACCCAACGTGTCTCCTTACAATTTGGCAAAGACATCCAATGTACCTCTCAGCAATTACGACTATGATATTGGAACAAGCAATATCCAATTAGGTCTAGGGTGCTGTGGCTTTTCGTTTGTTCCCTCCGATGGTCTTTGGACGACGGACAAGATTATGTTCCGCAGTGCATTTATTAACAACGACAAAAATGCGGATATTGCCTATTTAGGCATTTTTATTACGAATCAATTGAATGCAACACCCAGAAATCAAATCAATCTTGCCAATGCAATGGCCAAGTTGAATTTTACGTCCAAAGTCACCTATTCCAATGCAGGGGACGTGAATTTTGGATTTGACGGCCTCCTAGGTACCTATTATGAATTTGATAAAGATCCCAACTTTACGCAAGAAATTATTTCAGGTTATGATCAAAACGCCTTCTCCTTTACAAATTCAGCCAATGACTTCTACTCCGTTGTTGCATTTGATTCGAATAGCAATGTCACTTATATGCGGTGTTTGACAGGTGGATTGACACCTTATCCTTATGTCTGTGATGCAAGTGCTGGGCGATTCTATTTTGATGGAAAAGCAGCACCCAATCGTCGTGGTATTGTCTTGCCTGGTAACGCACCCGCATCCAATTCTCCTTATGGTCCTCCAACTGGAATTTCCTATACTATCAGTCAATATGAACAATCCATTCCGATTGGTACTCAAATTCTCCATTATCTATCGGTTACGGATTTGGCAGAGGATATATCAGGATTCCAACCTTGGTCTGGAGTCAATTATGTACCCTCACAACTCTATGCAGATGTCTCAGGTGTAATGATGATCCAGTCAACTGATTTCAAATTCTACTCCTATCCCTATGATACAACGAATCGTACATTTACCTACCTGTTTACCTTGACAGTGGATGATATCTATCCTGCAGCAGAGTCCATTGCATTGGTTGGAGCAGCAGGAAATGCAACAAGTTACGCCTTCTTAGGATTTAAAGTTGTCGGTGGTCAATATGAAGTTCACATTAAAACGTACGATGTGGGATTGGGTATGTTGATTGATATTGGTGTTCCTGCTACCTTCGTCATTCCAGATTTAGGATTTTCTGTAAATACATTCTCTTTTACCAACAATTCAGGATTTGTGATTTCTGGAACAACAGGTGGTGGTGTTGCCAAGACCTACAGAACGCCAAATTTAGCCACACCTTTCTTCGAGGACACCTATCCTGCTGGATATACCTCCGTGAAGTCCATCCAACCTCCTGGAAGTTCTCGTATTTACTCCTTGCCCTTAACGATTACAGGAAATTCCTCCAATGTCTATTATGGAAATCTAGAGACTCTCTCGTCGGCCTCTCGTGAAACCTACACAATTCAAACAAATGTAATTACACCGAGCACTTATTTTACAATGGCTGTGACAACTGTTCCAGGAATTGGAGACCAGATCCTCTTTTTAACGAATGAGGATCTTTCCCCTGATTTGACAAACTCCACCTCACGATTCTACAAAGTGCGTCAAGTGACAGGAACATCCCCCAATTTCAGTGTGAAGGTGGATTATTCCGATCTCTATTTCAAGACTCCTCCTCCTGCAGAGACTCCCTATGCCCCTTTGAATGTTGTGGGTGGAGCGCTTGGAAGCAAATGGGTTTTCTTCAATCAATCCTATTATATCTGGGGCAATCGTAATGACAACGCAGATGCTCCTGTTCTTGTTCAGAATGCTTGGCAGATGTTTTACCCAACTTTCAAAGTTGTCTTGCGCAAATTGGCCAATGCTGTCAACCCTATCACCGATTTATCTGGTCTGAAATATCCTGAATTTCCCCATACGCAAATGTTTGTCTACAATACTAAAGCAGCCTTTGCCTTGGATATTAGCAATTCAACAAATCCCAAATGGGGATTTGAATCCTCAGGCGGTCTCTTGCCGACTAATGCGTACAACTTGAATTCCAATGGATTCTTAGTATCGGATGTGAATTTTAGTGGATACTACTTCAACTCGTATATCTTTAATGTACCCTTGTTGCCCAATTCCAATACATCTGAACCTTATTATTATCTCGTTGTGCGAAATTATACACCCAGTGAAAAATCACAAGTTCTTCTCCGATTTAATATGCCCCAGCGATATGATTTTGGATTTGTAAGGTTGCGTGATCTAAGCAATGAGCCAGTCTTTGCTACAGCAAGCAGTTCCAACGCAGCGCAATTTAATCCAAGTTACTACAATGCTTTGCTAGGATTCAATTCCAATTTCATTTTGTCGAATGTGAATTTTGGCTACAATCCTTCGCAAAATATCCCTGGTTCGAACATTACATCGACAGGCTTTGGTGATTTCTTGCGCCAATATACAACTTACTTCAACACATACAATTCAAATGTACAGATTATCAATACAATTACAAACAGTGTGAATGCAAGTATGTTAGATTATATTAATACATTCCTGACCTATATCTTGCCAGACTATGCAAAGACAAGACAGAATTACACACAATCCATCACCTTTTCCATTCTCTGGAAGTCCGCCTTGACACCCTTGTATCTGAAAGCAGAAGATGATTGGGGATTGGGATACAACTTGGGGTATGCGAAGAGGGATACTGATTATGCGTCGATCCATCGCGCAGAGAGTTTCTTCAAAATCTTAGATGATTACATCTATTTGAAGTTGAATCAAGAATATGATATGAATCGTATGGATTTTGGAGGCAAAGAAAATCTGAAAGAGACGAATGAGCCTACAGGATCCATTTTAGGATACAATGCAAAACTCCTGCTCAATACCTTTGGTAGTTATGCACAGACCATTATTCAGAACCCAGTCTATTTTAATCCTCCTTTACTGAAATTGGACAAATTGACGTTCAACTGGTTTGATACTGCAGGCACACAAATTACTAACGCAGAATGTGAATGGAATGCCGCAATCCAAATTGTTGAAAATATGCCCTCTGCCAATCTTGCAACCAAAAATCCTGTCATTGTTCCTCCTCCTTATGGTCCTGCCTCCAAGGATTTTGCAGACACTGGAAAAAATGTGCGATTTGGAAATGAATAATGTACTCCACTAGAATAGAATGGAACTTCGTTCAGGAGATCCCACTTTAACATGGTCAGATCCAACACCTCGTGAAGGAAATTCAACCACAAGTCAAGTCCCGTTTGCGGGCAGTACACTCTCACCCTTTTATCCTCCTGTTTGTTTGAAATACCATTGGGATCCTACGGCTGTCTTGCGTCGTGTCTTACCTCAAGGACCGAATCAGGATTTGCCTTTGGATCCTCGTCCTTGGGCCAAAATTTGCTTAGAATACGTCAATTCAGGAAGA
>JACCDX010609946.1_pt1 | contig 25780 bp, 30 predicted proteins | sample 7449681 | NCBI WGS metagenome assembly JACCDX01 (sample SAMN15323450, study PRJNA562643) | freshwater metagenome | isolation source: river surface water | place: USA:Blue River Watershed | collected 2017-08-18
AGCAATTCATTTAATTAAAAGAGATATTGTTAAATATAAACAAATCGATGGATTTTGGTGTTGGCTCTGTCAAAACCCTGCTATTTTTGAGTTGGATTATGATTTCTTCTTTCGAAGAATGAACATTCTACGTCAAGAATTAATGGCAAAAGCATGGCATCCTGATCGTTTTATGAAATGGTGTTTATCAATCGATGAATTACAAGGTTTGAATTAATTTTTTATTTACACGAATCATTTTATAAAAATTTGAATGATTTTATAAAATATAAAAAAGAACAAATATAAATTATAAATATTATACTAAAAATGGAGAAGGATTTGATGAATTACGAACATAGATGGAAATTGAGAGATTGGATTGATGAAGATAAATTAGTTTGGCGCTGGTTATCAAAAAATCCAAATGCAATGTATTTATTGGAAAAAAATCCTGATAAAATAGGTTGGGATTGTTTAAGTAGGAATATGTCAGCCGTGTATCTTTTAAAAAAAAATATGGAGAATATTAATTGGAGAGCTTTGGCAATCAATCAATCTAAAGAGGCAATATGTCTTTTAGAACGAAACATGCATAAGATTGATTGGGAACAAATATCAGGAAATCCATTGGCCATTCATCTTTTGGAACAGAATCAAGATAGAATTGATTGGACCTATTTATCTTCAAATCCGTCAGCAATTCATTTGTTAGAACAACATTTTGAGCAAATTGATTGGTTATGTTTATCAGATAATCCATCCGCAATTCATATGTTAGAACAAAACATAGATAAGGTGTCTTGGCTTTTTTTATCAAAAAATCCGTCAGCAATTCATTTGTTAGAAAAAAATTTGGAAAGAATTAGTTGGGAAAGATTATCTTTTAACCCATCTAAATGGGCGATTGATTTATTAGAACAAAATCAAGACAAAATAGCATGGTGGCTCTTGTTGTTAAATCCATCAGCTATTCATATAATAAAACAAAATCAAAACAAAATTGATTGGGATCAATTATCTTCAAATCCATCTATCTTTGAATTGGATTATGATTTTTTCTATCGAAGAATGAATATCATTCGTAAAGAATTGATGGCTAAAGCATGGCATCCTGATCGTTTTATGAAATGGTGTTTGTCGATCGATGAATTACATGATTTGAATTAATTTTTTATTTACGTTCATCATTTTATAAAAAAAATGAAAGAATTTGATTCTATAGAGGAAGAATAGATTATAAAGTATAAACTTTTGACTAAAAATGGAGAACAAACTGATAAATTCCGAGCGCCGATGGAAATTGAGAGATTGGATTCATGAGAATCAATTAAACTGGGACACGTTGTCTGCAAATCCAAATGCAATGTATTTATTAGAAACAAATCCTAATAAAATTGATTGGTGGTGGTTATCTCGTAACCCATCTGCGATTCATTTGTTAGAACAAAATACAGAAAAGATTTATTGAAAATGGTTGTCTTTGAATCCATCTGCAATTCATTTGTTAGAACAAAATCCTGAGAAAATTGATTGGTCGTTTTTATCTATAAACCCATCCGCAATTCATTTGTTAGAACAAAATCCTGAGAAAATTGATTGGAGTATGTTATCTCAAAATCCTTCTGCAATTCATTTGTTAGAAGAAAATCAAGAGAAAATTGATTGGGCTTTGTTATCAAAAAATCCATCAGCAATTCATTTGTTAGAAAAGAATCTGGAGAAAATTCATTGGGGATGTTTATCATCAAATCCATCTGCTATACCTCTTTTAGAAAAGAATCCAGAGAAAATTGATTGGAAAAGATTATCTAAAAACCCATCTGCAATTTCCCTTTTAGAAGAGAATCAAGATAAGATTCATTGGGGATGTTTATCGGGAAATCCATCTATCTTCGAATTAGATTACGATTTCTTTTTTCAACGCATGAATATCATTCGACAAGAATTGTTAATGAAAGCATGGAGACCTGAACGTTTTATGGATTGGTGTTTATCCATTCAGGATAAAGAAGGTTTTTAATATTACTATATTGGTAATATATAATTATAAAATAATGATATTTTAATTGATTTCGCGAAGTGAAACGTTTTACGTAAAGCTTTATATATAATACGTAAATTATATATAAAAACTGAAAAAAATAATAAATACATCGTGCATTCAAGATAGAATATTACGAAAAATTGAGAATGATTGAATTTTTACTAACTGCTCATACGAGCACACAAGCAATTGGAGAATTTGATTCTTGGGAATCTCTTCTTTTAAGTGTTTGTTATTCGTCTAGTAGATTTATTGAATCTCATTCATGGGAACGATTAAATCGTTATATGGACGAAATAGTTATTCTTGAAATAGAATGTGAAGATGAAGAAGGTATGGAATCATTTCTTCCAGAATTTTTATTGGGATATAATCAATTATTTTGTTTAAGGTTAAACACAAAATTGAGTTTATTGCCCGAATGGATTGGAAATATGCATCAACTAAAATGTTTAGACCTATATGGAAATAAATTAAGTGTTTTACCAAGATGTATTGAGAAATTACAAAATCTCACTATGTTAGATATTGGAGGGAATCAAATGACAGAATTGCCTGAATGGATTGGAAATTTAACGAATTTGAAAACACTTCGTTTGGGAGATAATCAAATTCACCAATTTCCTCAATCTATTTCTTCTCTTCAACGATTAACAGAATTATCTTTTTCTGGAAATGAATTTACATTATTTCCGGAGAACATTCGAGGAATACGAACTCTTGGATTTATTTCTTGTGAAAAGAATCGAATTAGTTTTATTCCTGAATGGATTCATGAATTCACTCGTTTATATAGTTTTGTTTGTAGTGAAAATATGATTACAACTTTACCTATTCAATTTATGATGTGTAGATTTTTGCATGAATTAAAATATGGAGATAATCCAATTGAATATATACCTGCACCTCTTGTGAGATGGATAGCTAATTTGAGAAATCATAGGATTCATAGAGATTTCTATGAAGATAATCAAAATGTTCATGATACTACAGTTCAAGAATCAATGAAAAATTCGATTTTTACTTTATTAAATGACAGAAATGAAATGGATGAAGAAGAATTGAAAAAGAATATTCTTGAGAATGAAGTTATTCATATTTCTACAAAGAATGCTCTCATTGAGTATATGGAAAATAAGGAAACACATTCCATTTTGAATATAACTTTTTGTGATTTACTGAAAAAAGTAATTCCCAGAATTGAATCTCATCCTACTTCAAAACTTGAACTTTATCAACGTTTAAATGAAGAGATGGATGATGCAGAATGTATGTGTTTTACAGGAAGACTTACTCGTCTTGTGAATGTTCTTGTAGGATTTTATGATGATATGAAGATTGAAATCTCTGCAAATACACAGATTTCAGTCATTATTTCTCTTGTAAAAAAACGTCATCATCTTAGTGATGAAGACGATTTAACAGAAGAAGCGAAAAATGAGATTCGCCAAGAACTTCAAGTTCGTGGTTATGAAAATGAACTCATCGAAACTTGGCTTTCTGTTTAATCTTATTTTTTACAATTTATAATTACTATTTTTTATTACCATGAAAATGGTATATTCTATTTTACATATATAAAATATGCAATTTTCGCGTCGAGGCCTATGGGCGAAGCCCATTGGCCGAAGTGAAACGTTTTACGTAAAGCTTTATATATAATACGTAAATAGTAAATAAAAAACTGAAAAATAATTTGTTTCGTTTTTGTTAAGTAGAAAAAGAATAAATTAACTTATTATCTATACAAAGAAAAATGAGCCCTACTGAAAATCAGTCAAACGAAAATATCAAACAGAATATTCGTTTAGTTATTTCCCATGTGATTCATTTTGACCTTACTACTGGTAGTGCAGATAGGGGTGTGGAAGAATTTACAGATGAACAAATCCGTAATTTTATGGAGAGAAATAAGAAGAGTATTGATGAATGTGTGAATAAGATATTTGAAGAATATCAACAAGATGATGAATTAGATACATTTGATGTAGAAATACCAAATGATTTTCATCTCATTCAAGAGAATGTCACAGATATTTCTTATTTATTTGAATATGTACGCGAATACTTATACAATTATATTCAGTATTAAATATTATATTCATTTTTATTGAATCCTATTTTTATAATACCATAATAGAGTGTATATTCTATACATATATGCATAATTATGCAATTTCGCGTCGAGGCCTATGGGCGAAGCCCATTGGCCGAAGTGAAACGTTTTACACCATTTATTTTTTATACTTATTTTTATAAAAAATTATGCGTTCCATCAAAAAAAATATCTAAGCCTAAAGTAGGAGTTTGTGTCTGTATCCATGTCCATCTACATAGCACTTGAGATTCTTCCAATATTCTCAAATGAAATATTTTCTTCTATAGAAGATACTATGCATAGACCCAATACTATTCATAATTACCAAAGTAATTATGCGAAAACTCCTGACAGCCACTCTTATAGTAAATCCTTTACAAGCAATATAAGAGTGGGTGTCGGGTAGGAATAGCTCCATTTCGGTCATTTTTATATAATTATCGAAATGGAGTTTTTGTTTTACATTCATATTTTTTATCAAATATTTTTGATATAAAGAAAATTGCATTATTATAAATTAATTAAAAAATGATAGAATTTATTGCAAATGAAAGCAACTTGTATGCTATCCCATTCAATGTAACACATTTAATTTTTGATAGATATTTTAATCAACCACTTACTAAAGGAGTTATCCCTTCAGGAGTAACCCATTTAAAGTTTGGTTGGAAGTTTAATCAACCCTTAGGTAAAGGTGTTATACCAGAGAGTGTTCGCCATCTCATATTTGAATGGGAGTATAATCAACCACTTGTAGAAGGTGTTATTCCTAATAGTGTAACCCATTTGACTTTTGGATTAGATTTTAATCAACCTTTGATGAACAGAGTGATTCCATATGGTGTAACTCATTTAACCTTTGGATGGAGGTTTAATCAACCATTAAGTGTTGGAGTTATACCACGTAGTGTAACCCATTTGACCTTTGGAACTTATTTTAATCAACCATTGAGCATTGGAGTTATTCCAGAAAGTGTAACTGTCTTAACCTTCAAAGAGAGATATAATCAACCATTGTTCAAGGATGTTATTCCATCAAGTGTGACACACTTGACTTTTGGTGAAGATTTTAATCAACCACTTGTTGTTGGAGTGATACCACATAATGTAAAAGAATTAGCTTTTGGTTATCGTTTTAACCAACCATTAAGTGTTGGAATTATACCACAAGGAGTAACACATTTAACTTTTGATTGGGATTTCAATCAACCATTAAGTGTTGGTGTTATACCACAAAGTGTGACACACTTGACATTTGGAATATGTTTTAACCAACCATTACAAGTTGGAGTTATACCAAATAGAGTCAAAGAGTTAGCATTTGGATATAATTTTAATCAACCATTAAGTGTTGGAGTTATACCAAATGGTGTGACCCATTTAACCTTTGGAACATACTTTAATCAACCTTTATTCGAAAAAGTGATTCCAGATAGTGTAACACACTTGACTTTTGGATGGGGATTTAATCAATATTTATCTATACCAAAAGGAATAATATCATTTAATGGTAATATCAAGGGGAGAAATCCTAATATTTTACAATTTGGTTACAATTAAATTATTCATATTGCTGGATGAATACAAAATCTTGTTTTTATAATTAAAAAATTGTATCAAATATTTTTTGATATAAAGAAAAGATAATAAAAATGATTTCATAAAAATTGAATTATTCTTTCACAATTTGTTCAATACCATAATAGAAGATACCTGAAGACATACGTTTTTTCTGTAATCCTAATTCTTGTATAATATCTGGGAATATATTTAGTATTTGTACTTCTTTTGCATCCTGAAAATGAGATTGAATCAATTTGATAAATATTTGAGTTAATTCCGTTGAACGAATCTTTTTTTGTGAATCATCATCAATTTGAAAATGATTTCGAATCAATTCAACACATTCATTTACAGATATAGAAGGAGTTTGTTGTTTTGGTTTATTTAATATTGCAAGAATATGTTCTAAAGAAGCAGATACAGAATCTCTATTTTCATGGAAAACATGTTGAAATGTTTTTCTTAAATGTGCCTTTTGAATTTCATCATATTTATTTAAATCTATTTTGTCAATTTTTTCAAAATCAAGTCCAAACCATCTGTTGTAAAAGGGTAAAGATTCATATAATTTTCTAAAAAATTCTTCTGCAAAAGAATTAGGATTCATGTTGATTTCAATATATTCACTTGTATATGTTTTTTTGTTATAAATAATCATTCCAAATTGAGATGTTGATACAAAGTTTGAAAATGTACTTTCTGTACTCACAAAATTATCATATGGAGTACTTCTGGGGTCATAAGCTTTAACCGAATTTCCTTCATCTTCAATCGCATTTACTTTATCTTCAATCGCATTTACTTCATAAGGAAATAATATAGGTTTAATGGGTTGTTCTCGTATTTTTGTTTCTTTAAAAAAAGAAGTATTTAAGCTATTTACGCGATCAAATGTTCTTTCTGGAAAATTCTCATTTTTTATAATAAACCAATTCTCATCTCTCTCTATATTTTTTGAATCTTCTTCTTGTGGTTTCTCTGTTTTAAGATTCCATCCTTTTTGCAAAAAAACTCCTTTACTTTTCATTTCATCTTCATATTTTAATTTATTTTCTGTAGCTGTAGCTGTTTGTATTTTTGCGGAAAATCTTTTTTTTAACTTTTCCATGTTTTTAAACGTTTGAATCAATTCATGGATATGTTGAAATTCAAATGATTCTGGTAAATTATATGTGAAATAACAAGGTGTTCTATTATCATTTCTAAATTGTAAAATAAAATCATCTAATTCTTTTTCATCAAACCCATAATTTTCCATTGAATAAAAGAGTAATTCATGATTTTTACTTTTTTGGAAATCAAATTCACGAATCTCATCTGTTGCAGAAAAAGGTTTCTGTAAAAATACTTCATATGTATCCATATTTTTTATGTCTTTCTCATTTCCATCTTCAACCATATTCCACAAAAAATCAATATATTCAATATGATTTTTATCATATACACTCAAATACATATTATAAAAAAACATGACAATATCATTATCAAGTACCCAAAATTCCATATTTTTATTTCCTAATTCATCAATGAATGTATTCACTTGATTTTCAAAAATAGTTTTTGTTTCTGTTGAAGGATGTATATTTGCTAATATATCTGTAACAGAAGTTTTTCCACAACCATCAAAACCATATAAATGTTTTTTCATATGATTTTTATATCCTCCTGCTTTTTCCCATTCATTTTGTTGAATATATGTATTTTCATTTCGTATAAAACAATTGAAATTACATTTATCAAATTTAAGAATAAAAGGTAATAATTTTTTAGTAGAATCATCCAATTCTACATAAAAATAACTAATTCTATATCGTACATTATCTGTTGATTTTGGTAAAGATTCAAGAGAAGGAAATGTGAAATTATTTGATTCGTTTTGTTTTTGAAAAAATGCATCAAATAAATTAAAAAAATCAAGTTTTGAAACATCCTGTGAAATAGAATCTTTATTTTGAGAAAACATTTCTTGCGCTTCTCTTAAATATTTTTGATATTCATTTTCAATTTCATTTGATTTCTCCTCGTCTTCTTTTTTTATTTCTTCTTGTGGAACATAATTTAACATACTAATATATTGATTCGTGTCTTCATTTGTTTCATTGATTTGATTGTGTTTTTGAATAGAAAAAGGTAGTGAAATTTTATAATAATCAGGGTCAAATTGAATTTGTGATTGTTGTATCTTTTTACGATAATTATGTAATCTCATTCTCTCCATATATTTCTTTTTAAGAAAGAGTTTGTATTGAAGAAAGTTGCGATAATGGTGTAAATGTTCTTCTTTTGTTAATTCATGTACATTTTTTTTTATATCGGCATTGGATGAATTTTCAATCATGTAGATGTATATACACTTTTCCTATACATTTTTTAATCAAATTTAAACGCACCCCTACACTACATACATTCATTACATTCTATAATGGATATTACCATACTTTTTTTTAATTCATAAAAAAAAATAATTTTATTATGAAATATCGTAAAAATAGTTATATCTCGGGCAGGTGGGCTTCGCCCATCCAGCCCTCGCGCGACCCCATAGGGGTCGCTATCGCGGATTTGCCTCCATAGGAGGTAATATCCGCATCGGCGGAGCGAAGCGAAGCCTTCTCTATACATGAAAATAAATAGATTTTTATTCCATAAACTTGTTTTGTTATAAATATTTTTATATAATTGAATGGTAACATATAAATATGAATCATGAAGGAGAAATAGATTTTTGGAAAGAAAAATTTGGAGATAACAAAAAAATCTTCTGTGAAATATGTTTAAAAACAAAACTTATCAAAAATAAATCATCTTATGGTTTTTCTGTAGATAATGAAAATAATGAAATCAAATTAGAATGCAATTCATGTTTTGTGAAAGATATGGAAATGGAAATTGATACAGAAAATAATAATGAACAAGAACTACAAAACTCTTTTCATTATGAAGATAATATAAATAAATATTTAATGAAAGTACCCTATCCATATAAAACTCGTGATTTTATATACGGAAATACAAAAAAAATAGGAAAATGCGGATTATGTGATTGCAAAATGAAAATTAGAAAGGACCCTGGATTTTCATGGTATAAAAAATTACCAACAGAAGAAGAAGAAGGAGATTTTACAATGGAAATTTTTGATTTAGTATGTGAAGAATGTTTTGAATACATAAGAATACAAAAAAAAGGAATTTATCAATTACGAGAAGAATTAAAAAAAATAAAAATTATAAATTGAATTCATAAACTAAAAATTATTTTAACTTTGTAAGGTTATATAACTTATTTGTTTTGCATATTTGCCTCCATAGGAGGTAATATCCGCATCGGCGTAGCGAAGCGAAGCCTCTTTCAATACTCATTTTTTTGAAACAATCTATTCAAAAAATATATACACAAAAATATATACATTATAAAATCATAATATCTATTAAATATCTAATGGACAATAATTTCGAAATAAGTCTTTAAACAATTTTTCTAATGTCTTAGAATTCACATTCTCTATTTTATCAATTTCACATTCATCACTAAAACCACCATTTTCATAACAACCACTTCTACATATATATCCTATCGTTTCATATTTTCCACATTTCGATTGTAATGTAAATTGAATAGACACACTTAATTCATCATTATTATCAAAATCCTTATTGATATATTCCTCATTACGTATATACACATTTTTTACAATAAATAAATGACGAATCCTAAATAAATGGTCCTCCTCATAAAAAAAGAAACGACATATCTGTGTCGCTTCACGACACCTACAATAATCACGCAATTCACGATTTTTACTATTTTTTATTTTATACAATACATGTGACCAAAATGACCTCTTATCTCTTGCATCTTTTATATACTTTTCACGAAATTCTACCGAATAACATTCATCCATCTTCTCATATCTTTCATATCTTTCACACCTTTCACATTCTTTACAATACTCATCCTCTGAATCCAAATCACTCTCCGTCTCATCACTCTCTTCAATATTTTCATCCATAAATAAAAATGGCTTCTCCTCATCTTGATAATCCTTAAAATTCCATATATTATTGATTGCATATACACTCTCCTCAATCATTTGATATTCTTCTTCCTTCCATTCAATATCAAGAAATTGAAATCTCCTCTCACTTTGATTTAATACACATTGTACATGAATCCTTTCATCAAATTCTATATCACTCTTCTCTTGATTGCATATCTCTGCAATAAAATAAATATCATACTCCTTTGTTTTTATACATAAATCTAAAAAACATTGAATATATTGTGTCATCATTTCATTATAAACCTTCTTTTGTTTTAAACCCTTCTTCAAAACCGGTTTTAAGTTTTCTCTATATATGCGTTGATTTTCCAAATATTCAAAATATGAATATCGAAAAAAATCATAGGTAAAAATACCTAAATAATATGTCTCTTCATATTTGATTTGGAATAATACCTTTTTGTAATATTGCATTTCTATTCTCTTTCTATCTCTTTTATTTCTTCTTTAATATCCATTTATTTACCAAGAATTTATCTTTTTTTCAATCATTTTCTCACTATACTCTCTACTTCCATCCACCTTCTTTTTCCACATTTTACACAAACCAACTCTTCTATTCCCTTCATAATTACATTCCATCTCTAAAATTCCTTCTTTATCATATTGCTGATATAATCCAGATATTTTACCATAATAATTATTATATACCAATTTTACATTTCCATTTTCATAATACTCACGATAAGGTCCCATTTTGATTTTATCACGATAAGTACGATCCATTTTTATATTTCCATTTTCATAATATTCTTGATATATCCCATGCTTTTTATTATTTATATAATTACACACAATATGTACATTTTCACTATTCTCATAATATTTTTTATATATACCATCTAAATTATCCTTTGTATAATCACATTCAATTGTTTTGAATCCATTATCATATTCAAAATAGAAACCTTCTTTTTTATCTTTTTGATAACTACATTCTATTTTTAATTCTCCATCATTTTTATATTCTTTATACAAACCTTCTTTTTTATCATTTTGATAATTACATTCTATTTTTACTATTCCATTTGCATAATATTCTTTATACAAACCATCTTTTTTATCATTTTGATAAATACCTTCTTTTTTTACTATTCCGTCCTCATAATATTCTTTATACAAACCTTGTTTTTTATTATTTTTATACATACACTCACGTCTTTTTATCCCATTTTGATACCAATCTTCTTCAATACCATTCATTTTATCATTTTTATAATTACATTGATTTAATAAAACTCCATTTTTATACCATAACCGATATAAACCATCTATTTTACCATTTTTATAATTATACTCTTCAAAGATTTGTCCATTACTATAAAATTTTCTCCATAATCCATATCTTGCATTCTCCTTATAATAAATAATGGAACGTACTTCTTTATTCCAATAATAAGAAATAATCTTTCCTATATTTTCATTTTCAATGATTGTTTCATCTTCATTTTTTATAATATTTCTACAATATGGACATTTCACATCTATATTTTCTTTTCGAAATTTTGTATGTGGATAATTTTCTTCTCTTACAGAGACAAAAAAAAAATCATCATCATCTTCTTCTTGTAAAGATTCAACATATTGATACATACATTTCTTACAAAAAATATGCTTTTCATCACAAAATTTGAAAATATCACATTCTTCAAATTCTTCATAACAAATTACACATGAACACTCTTTTTCACTCATTTTTTAACATTATACTATACTATGTATAATTTTTTATATCAAAAAAAAAAACAATGATTTCTAATAACCAATAAACTTTCTACCCATCTCATTCACAATAGGTGGATGAATTGGTGTAATATTTGGTAATGCTTTTCCATATGTTCGTGGTGTTTTAGGAAATAACTTACAACGATTCGCCCAATGAGATGTTGTACGAAGTTCTTCAAATGCTTTTATCTTCTTTTGAATATCAAGCGGTTTTGCACGACTTCGCGGTATATAACATAAATACGAAACACAACGGAAATTAGGAATTTCACGACCTTTTACTGGTTCTGTTCCACTATGAATTGTACGAGAATCCCAAAGTACAAGAGAACCTGCAGGACATTGTATATGATATTGTCTACATCCCTTTTCTATCATATAAAAATCTTTTTGGTCCTGATTTTGCAATTTATACCAATCATCTTTATCTGTTACTTGGAAACGCTCTCGAAATTCATTATGGTATTTATGACTTCCTTCATAAAAAGTTAATGTAGCATCTCCCACATTCGTATCAAATCCATTTATCCAACTTTGAATACATTCAAAATCAGGACGCAAATAAGATTGGTCACAATGAAGCCAATTATTTCCTTTATACCATCCTAAATTTGTCGTTTCAGGTGGAAAATGAAAAGATGCACCATCAAAAGATACAAGTAATTCTTCTGGTCGTACATCCCAGATTTTTGCAAATACTTCATAAATCTTTGGATTTTGACGCAAATTCCAATTCAATTGAGATTGACCAATACCCCACTCTTGCATTAGCATAGAATGCTTTGGATAAAGTTCTCTAAAAGAACGCCAACTTTCAGGTACATCACGACGAATAGGTACCTCAAAATGTTGTGTAATGTGTTCTAAATAATTCCACATATCCACTTTCATATTCTCACATTCCTCATGATTCAAAATATTTGGAATGATTGCAACTCCATACTCTTCTAAAGTATTTTTAACATTCTCCTTTGTTGTAACATACCTATTATATTCATAAGTTCGAGTTTCCATTTTTATATTTACATTTCATATGTCAATTTTTTTATATCCTATTTCTAAAAGACAAAAATTAAAAATATTTTCTTTATATTGATTTCATTTTATATAAAATTATTATATTCTTTTAATAGAATATGTTTCCATCTTTTCAATCTTTAATCAATTTTGTCTCTACCAATTTTCTATTATTTTCTGTTAGTTTGATTGATACCTATTTTACACAACAAAATAATATTATTCCATTATATCTCATAACATATGCAAAAAATCAAACATTCTTGTGTTTGATTGATTATTTTACAAAACATCATCCATTGATACATCATGAAAATCGCAAACATCCCATTCAAAATTATCCATTCGAATTCTTAATTAATGTTCTATTTAATTCTCTTATCGAAGTCACCTATAGTTATCTTTTATATTCTTCTTTTTATCCTTCCAATTTTACTATTCAAAACATATCAATAAATATAATCTATTTTATTCCCATCTCATTCCTTTTTGAAATCATCTTTGATTTTTTTCATTATTGGACACATCGCAAAATACACGAAATACCTATACTTTACCAACATATACATCGAAAACATCATCAACACTCACATCCAAATGTTTATACCACTTTTTATCAAGACCCTATTGATTTATTGATTACAAATATGATACCAACATTTCTTTCAATCTTCATTTTACAACAATTTTTTGTGATTGATTATACATTATGGCGAATGTTAAATACATATAAAGTATATATTGAAATATGTGGACATTCAGGAAAAAATATACCAAAAACATGCTCTTTTGTTCAATGTATATGGATACCAAAAATATTAAATATTGATTTATATACAATAGACCATGATAGACATCATTCGAATATAAAATGTAATTATGCAAAAAGATTTATGTTATGGGATAAAATTTTTGGAACCTATGATAGAGGAATCGAAAATGAATCGAAAGAGACAGATACAAAAGAGACATAATTTACAACAAAAAAAGAAGAATGAATTATTACAAATATTTAAAGATAAAACAATTTTATCATTTGGATTTAATTGTTTTCCAAAAATATTTTTACGACAAATTCAAAAAGAACAAGAAACACATTTTTTCGATTGGATGGGAAGTTCTATGTGGTCCATTCGATATTTATTTGAAAATAACTTTGAATCTATCTTTGATAAACAACAAATCCAATATAAACATATTATGAATTTTGGAAATCAATATATTTGGACACATCAAAAATATTATTTACGGTATTTACATGATTTTCAACAAACCTATAAAAAAGAAACAAATCCAATACAAGAAAAAGAATGGAATGATTTTTTTGAAAAATATCAACGACGAAAAGATAGATTCTTATATACTCTACAAAATTCCAAAAATATTGTATTTTTTCGATTCGAAGAAGAACAAAAAGGAAGAATACATTATGATGAATATAATGAATTTGTCAAAGAAAATGAATTGGAAGAATTAAATCTACTTTTAAAACATTTACAACAAAAATATCCACAACTTGTTTATAAAGTTATTTTTCTACAAAAATTTGTTTTTGGAGAACCCGAACTCTATGAAAAAAATAATAATATTCTCATTTTGCGAAAAAAAAAAGAAGTTTCCAATTTTGAATATAAAGTCCCCCCTATTATCGACATTTTTTATGAAAATAAAGATTTTATTCTCAAAAATATATAATTATCTATTTAACGTAAAATTGATATACTTAAAAAAAATGAATAAAAACACATAAACTATCCAATTTCTATATAGAAATCAACAAATATCTAATATGTTACGTGATATTACTAATTCTCCACGTTATTGTAATGCTTTGGAGTCTCCTCCATCATCCAAAAGTCGACGCTTCCATTTCCCCAAAAAAACATTAGAAGATGAAATTATCGAATTAAATCAAACTATTTCCTATAAAAATAATCCAAAAGAAGCCCAAATGCCTATCTCCTATACCGTATTTCATCTATATCATGATGGAACAATAACGAGACAACGTGGTGGAATTAATTATTTATCAGGAGATGAATTTGTCATTCGAAATAAATTGATGGAAAATGATAGAAATCTCTTTCATTTTCCTATGTGGAATGAAACTTTAGGAAAAAGTTATGTAGTTGTGAATGAATGTGAAGCAAATATATGTCGCGCTCAAATGCAAGATATTTATAGACGTTCATTTTTTTAAGTTCAACACATTTTTTATAATAAATTCTTTTTAATTCAATAAAAAGATTAAGGATTTAATTGAATATTCATTTCAATAGTAAATTTTGGATACAAAATACCCAAATATTTTTGAATACATTTTTGATATTTTTTTAAAAGAGTATTCATTTTAGCAATAATTTCAGTTGTAATCTTTGCATTTGGAATACGAAATCCATAAATAATTTCTTTCTTTTTCTCTTTTTTATTTTTCATAAAATAAAATCCTATGGAACCAATCTCTTTCATTGTACTCACTTTTCGAACATTCATAAATGCTGGATATCCAAGAAATTTCCCCATTATATGAGGATTCTTGATATCATCCTTACTATGATAGAAAACATGTTTTACTTCTTCTGGAATAGGATATTGTGAAATAATACAATAAATAATACCATTTTCATGATTCATTTCATAATGCATTTTGTAATAATTCAATATGTGTAAAAAAGATTTCTTATATCGCGAAGAAAATTGAATATAACAACTCTTTCTACACTTTTTGAATGTGAGAAAGAGATTAATTGCTGATTTTGAATCCGCATTTTGCTTTACGTATCTCGCATATTTCTTGAAATAAAGAATATCCATTTCCTCTTTTTGTACCATTTCTATATACTTCTATTGTATAGAAAGATTTGAATCAATTTTTGTTCATTCTCTTTACGTTAGGTTAATTATCTATAGAAATATCAAAAAGAATGAGAGATATGAATATAGGTTTTTGGTCAAATCAATTAGGTGAAAGAGGAACTGAAGTTAGTCTCTTTGATTATGCATTTTATAATCAAACTTTATTAGGAAATACCTCTTTTATTTTCTATCACAAACATTCACCTTTTAATAACAATGAAATTATACAAAAATTTCAACAATATTTCACTGTTATTCCTCTTCAAAATTTTGATGAAATTGATAGTTTTATCCAATCTCATCAAATTACTCATCTTTATATCATAAAATATGGACTTTTTGATAATCAATTAAGTAAAATAGCCAAGAATTGTGTTCATTGCGTTTTTGATTGCACACAACCTCATGGTGATATTTATTCAACCATTTCTTCTCATGTTCATGGATATAACAATCATATTCCTATTGTTCCACATATAATTGATTTACCAAACCATAATCGAAATATGAGAGAATTATTAAATATACCTTCCAATGCGATTGTATTTGGAGGATATGGAGGAAAAGATAGTTTTGATATCCCTTTTGTACATCAAACTATTTATGATATTGCTTATCATCATTCGAATATTTATTTCATTTTTGCTAATTTTTATCCATTTTGTGCATCTTTACCCAATATTCTACATCTTCCAGCAATTATAGAAAAAGAAAAGAAAACAGAATTCATCAATACATGTGATGCAATGATATGGGGTAGAAGAGATGGAGAAACATTTGGATTAGCCATAGGTGAATTTTCATCTATGAATAAACCAGTAATATGTATGGATATAGGACATCGATGTCATATTGATATATTAAAAGAAAAAGGGATTTACTATACAAATGATAAGGATTTACAAGAAATTATTGTAAATTTTAAACCAGATAAGGAAAAAGATTGGAATGCATACAGAGATTATATGCCTGAAAAAGTTATTGATATTTTTCGAAAAATATATTTGGATTAAAAAATATATATTTAATAAATAGAAATGATATATATTTTATCAGGCGCTTCACAAAACCATTCTAAATCTTTGTCTAAATTTATACAAAGTGTATATCAAAATGTAACAATCCCTTTTGAATTATATATATATGACCTTGGTTGTACAAAAGAATATATAGAATCAATACAGAATATGTATCCAAATGCAAATTTACGAACTTTTGATTATTCAAAATATCCAAGTTATTTTAATATCCAAATCAATGCAGGTGAATATGCTTGGAAACCAGCTATCATTAATGAAGTTTTAGAAGAAATAAAAGAAAAAGGACTCAAAGAAGAAGAAAATATAATGGTATGGTGTGATGCAGGTAATTTAATATTACCTTCATTCGAAAAATTAATAGAAACAACACGAAAATGTAAAATATATAGTCCATGTTCGGGAGCAAATATCAAAAAATGGACACATATCAAAACACAACAATATTTTAAAATAGCCAAGAGACAAAGAGTATTAGGATTTCGCAATCGTAGCGCAGGTTTTGTAGGTTATAATATTACATATCCTGAAGTACAAGACTTTATAAAACAATTTGTGGAACATGCTAAAATAAAGAAATGTATAGCACCAGAAGGGAGTAATCGTAAAAATCATAGACAAGACCAAGCACTCTTTTCAATTTTATATTTCTTTTTTAAAGAAAAATATAAAACATCCGTCGTCAATGAAATGATAGGAATGAGTATTCATAATGATTGTGATTAATTTGTCATATTATCTATCCTATCTATATTTTTAGCAAGTTGATTGAAAATCTTTTTTGCATTTTCACAAGATATTTTTGTTATAATCTCATTTTTTTCTTGATTTTGAAATTCCTCAAGAATCAATTCTCGTATAATATCAACGGTTCGAGAATTACATTCTGGAACATCTTGAATAAATTTATCTAATAATTCTGTAAAATAATTTTTTATTTTTGTCCAAACAACTTCACATAATTCATCGCGCTCAATTCGAATATTTCTTTCTATATCATTTTTGAATATCATTCCTTTCTGTTTTACACAATTGGAAATATAAAAATTTAAATTACTCTCATTTTTCAATATTTCGCGTAATGCATCTTGAAAAACCGTTGTAAATAATATCTTTCTGTGTTTTTCTTCACTGATATGACTTGTATCAAATTTTTCGAAAAAAGGAACTAACATATTTTTGAGTGCATTTTCATCTATATTTACAGAAATATTTTGTGTAATATTTGTAATATTTTGAGTTTGAATATTGTTTTGCGTTTGGATATTATTTTGTACATTGTGAATTTCAATCTTTGCTTTTTCTAAATCTATATATTCTAATATCTTTTTTGTTTTACAAGATGTTTGAAGATGTCTTTCTAAACTTCCTTTTCGTGAAAATTTTTTTTCACAAAAAGTACATTCATGTTGTTCTTCTTGTTCTTTGTTTTCTTCTTCTTTTTTATTTTCTTCAAATTTATTTTTTACAGACTCTGCATTTCGATATTTTTTTTGTAAACTCATTTCATAAATATCTTTTTCTTCAAAAATACCTTCTTGTATATATGGATTTTTCCATTCACATCTTTTTTCTTTTTCCAAATGTCTTTTCATATCTGTTGTTTTACATGTTTGATAAGAACATCGGGTACATTCATAAAAAAAATTAACAGTTGGATTCATTTCTATTATCTATATTATTTCATATTATAATTTCTTTTTATATCAAATTAATCAATATTTTACACCGAAATATCGGTGCAAGAAAATTACACCGAAATATCGGTGCAGAAAAATTACACCGAAATATCGGTGTAGAAAAATTACACCGAAATATCGGTGCAGAAAAATTACACCGAAATATCGGTGCAGAAAAATTACACCGAAATATCGGTGCAGAAAAATTACTCCGAAATATCGGTGCAGAAAAATTACTCCGAAATATCGGTGCAGAAAAATTACTCCGAAAAAGCGGAGCAAAAGAATTGCGCCGAAAAAGCGGAGCAGGGAAATGTATTTATATACTTAAAAGAAATGACCTAATTGAATGAGTAAATCTTCCATTTTATAGAAACAAATGGTATCTTTGGAGCCAAATAATGTGGCTAATTTGTCATCAGGTTCAAAAGAATAATTCTCTTTCCATTTTGTTTGTAAAAAATTGGATTGTATATAATGAACAATTTTTGCAATTGCATCCTTTCTTTGCATAATACGATTATGTGGTTCTCCTAAAAAATCACATAATTGAGGACTCATTTTTTTATGAAACATAAAATCACTATTGGTTCCTAAATCTTTCCATGTGGGTCCTTCCATTCTTTTCTATCGAATAAAAAGAAATGAATTCGTTCTTTTAAACAAAAAAATAAAAAAAGAAAAAGAAGAAACATGGATTTCCATAAAACACGTATTCCTAATATTTTTGGATTTATCGAAAAAAATCATCCTGATACTATCACAGGCTGGTTTATTGATTTTTCAACAAAATCACCTCTTCCAAATTCATCTTTAAAAGTATTCAATCAAGGAATAGAAATTCCTTTTGAATATGGATTATGTCGTAAAGATGTTAGTGACTTCTATAAAGATTCTACATATTCTTTTCAAAATTGTGGTATCCAAATATCCATTCCTCAAAAAAATAGAACTCAATTTGAAATTCAATATTTCACCAATGAAAAATGGACTCAACTTTATGCTTTACAATTTCAATATAACATCCCTGAATTAGAATTCAATTGTAGAGCTCCCGCTTTTTTAGTCGTTGATAACTTTTATAAAAATCCTGATACTGTTCGTAATTATGCCCTATCCCAAGAATTTATTTATAATCCTAAAAATCACAAAGGAAAACGTACTGAAATTGATTTTCATAATGACTCTTTAAAAGCCGAATTTGAACGATTATTAGGTGTTTCTATCAAAAAATGGGACTATAAATGGAACGGATGTTTCCAATATTGCACTGCTGAAGATAAATTAGTTATCCATTGTGATGTACAAAATTATGCTGCTCTCGCATTTTTAACACCTGATGCACCACCTTCCACTGGTACTTCTTTTTATCGTCATAAAAAAATGAAAAATCGTCATTTCCGTGAAAATACTTTTACTGGCGGACATTATGATTTCACAGATTTTGATTTAGTCGATACCGTAGGAAATGTATATAATCGTTTAGTCATTTTTGATGCTCAACTAATACATTCTGCAAGTGAATATTTTGGAACAGAAAAAGAAAATGGACGTCTCTTCCAAATCTTCTTTTTCGATATTTAATTCGTTTTTTGAATATAAAAAAATTATATCATATTTTATAATTATACAAAAATGAAAAATATCTTGATAACAGGAGGATGTGGATTTATTGGTTCCAATTTTATCAATTATTTATATAATGAATTCATTGAAAAACAAGATTTTCATATTTACAATTTAGATGCTTTATATTATTGTGCTTCTATTACAAATGTAAGAAGTGATATTCGTAATTCATCTCATTATACCTTTATTAAAGGAAATATTACATCCATGGATTTGGTATCTTATATTTTTCATGAATGTAAAATTGATACCATTATTCATTTTGCAGCACAATCTCATGTTGATAATTCTTTTGAAAATTCCATTCAATACACTCAAGATAATATTTTAGGAACACACACTTTATTAGAAGTCACAAGAAAATATATCCAAGAAGGACATCCTATTCATAAATTTATTCATATCTCTACTGATGAAGTCTATGGTGAATCCATGTTAGAAGAAGATAAAAAACATGAACAATCCATTTTATGCCCCACAAATCCTTATGCCGCTACAAAAGCAGGAGCTGAATTGTTAGCTAAAGCATATTATTATTCTTATAAAATGCCTATTATCATCACTCGTTCCAATAATGTATATGGACCCAATCAATATCATGAAAAATTAGTACCACGATTTATAAAATTATTAAAGGAAAATCAACAAGTCACTATACAAGGTGATGGAAGTAATATTCGTTCATTTTTGCATGTATATGATGTATCCAATGCAATCACACTTGTATTACAAAAAGGTGCTATAGGTGAAATTTATAATATAGGAGGAGATGATGAGGATGAATATACAGTATTACAAGTCGCACATATGTTAATACAAAGAATTAAAAAAAGTGATAATTTTGAACAATATATAAAATATGTAGAAGATAGACCATTTAATGATAAGAGATATTATATTAGTAATGAAAAGATTAAAGAATTAGGATGGATAAAAACAATAGAATTTGAGAGAGGATTAGATATGTTGTTGGAAGAATAGGAATGTATATGCGGATGTTTCGAAGATGAAAAATATAAAAAAGAGTTATTTGAGAAAATGGAACAATTGGAATTTGAATGTAGAAGATTTACAAATATAATTTCACAATTTGTCGATTCAACAAGTAAAACAGAGAATTGGATACAACATGCAATTCTTGAAATACCTAATGAAATGAATCCAAATGAATATAAAAAATGTGTAGAGTATGATTTCTTTCAAAAATGTATGCAACAAAGAAAAATACAATGGAATATGGATGAAAAAAAATGGAAATCGAATTCCATTATTCTTCAATATATCATTCCTTATCGTAAAATGGATATTTATAGTTAATTTTTTTATATTTTTTTTTCATAAATGATAATTATGAGAACGTAAAAAAGAAAAAGATAGAACGTAAAAGAACAAAAAAAAGTGAATTTTAAGTTGTAAATAGATACATTTTGTCATGAAAGAATACTTTATAGAATAGAATTAGAAAAATGAATGGAATTGAAAAAAATCGTATTCGTTTTCGAAGGTCTTTTGAGACTTTATTAAGAGGTATACAACAAGTATATTTTCGTAATTCGTCTTTTCGTGATGAAATATTAGAAATTTATGGGAATCATTTTTATGAACATATTGAATTTATTTTTGAAAAACTTCGCAATAGATTAGAAAAACACATTCAGGAATATTCATTAAATACCATGTACAATAATATTTTAAATGTTATTGTATTATTTTTTATTCTCGATTATCAAAAGATGTATCGAAATGAAAAAGGAATTGATGCATTTATTGATAAGATTTTTGATATTGGATTCACTTTTGAAAATGGAAGTGGTTATTTTCATTTAGATTTGAAATATGTAATTGAATCCATTGGTTTCCGTTATGAACAATTTGAAAATTTACAGAAATTAGAAACACCTATTGTTTCTATTCTATTTTCAAAAAATCATTCTTTTCAATATCGAGATTTGAAATTTGATTCTTCTATGAATGAACCATCTTCTCCTGTTTCTACAACTCTTTCACATCAAACTGAAAGCAATCAAACTTATGCGCAAGTTACAATGTCTAGAGTGTCACAAGAAACAACACCTGTTCAAATGTCTGTTGAAAGTTCCGTTGAAAAACAGGAAATAAAGACAAACACTGTACAAGATGGAATGGTATTGGGATTAGTAAATATTGTTCAACAATATGCATCAAGAAATGAGGAAATGGAGAAGATGTTTTTACAAATGAAAAATAGAATCGAAACATTAGAAACCATGAATCAATCGCTTATGTCGATGAATACACAATTGCAAAATGTGAATATACAGTTCCAAAATGTAAATGGAATTTTACAGAAAGAGAAGAACATATTAGAAAATCTAGTTGCAGAGAAGAATTACGAAATCTGTCAAAAGAATCGCGAAATTGAATCTTTACAACAAACAAATTTATTAGATTCTTCTCAACCCGATGATTTTTCTCCCCGTTCTATTACTAATACTGGATATCAATCTCCTATTTTAGATGCTTTATTGGGAAAACCTTTTAAATTCTAACTGAAGATAGATATATATTTATAAAATATTTTACGTTCTAAAACATAGTTAAAACGTAGATTTAAAAAAAAATGATTATTCGATGGAAAAGAATCTCTACATATATGTATTTATATAAAAAAAATGGAAACGATAGAATTGAATGCCGTGGTTACAAAACCACTTGAAGAAAATGTTCATTTCTTCCAACCATTGATATTGGAGAATTATGAAAATCAATATGAATTATATTCTATCAAAAAATGGAGTACTTTTCGTGATTATTATTTTCATTTTCTTCGACAATCAACAACTGATTTAGGTTTTTATGACCGTTTCTTTGATTTATGGAAAATATATCAAAGAAAAATTAATGAAAAATTAGAAGAGAGAGAAAATACGGATGAGATTTTATATGATGAAATTCAATGCTTATTATGTCAAAAATTAAGTGTATATATTAATGCAAATGTTTCGAATCCAAATCGAATATTAGGAAATAAAATATCGAAAACATCGAATGTATTTGAAACCATTCAACAAAATAAGATTTGTAAAGTATATCGAAAATGTGATATTCAAGCTTTTGATATGTTTTATGATATTATCGATTTACATAATGAATTTTTTATACAATTTATTTTGTATTATGAAGGTGAAGAAGATAAATATGTACCACAACCAGCAAGATTTTTTATTGATAAAAAGATTGGTGACATGAGTTATTATTTAACCATGGAAAAGTTGGATGGAATGGAATTTGATAGATTTATTGTGAAACATTACAAACATAATTTTATGGATGTTTTAGAAGTATTGAGAAATATCATTTTGATTGTTCAATATTATCAAACTGTATATAATTTTGTACATAATGATTTAAAACCAGATAATATTATGATATGTCGAGATGGAATTGTTCGTTTACTTGATTTTGGAATGAGTTATATAGAGTTTGAAGGAAATAAGATATTTGTAGATTTTAGTGATACTGAGATTCATTCTTCTGTCTTTCAAAAAGATGTAGAATATGAATTTCCTTTTTTTCAATATTTAAAATCTTCCTATCTTCGTTCATGTGATGTTTTATATTTGTTATGGACTTTATATTATTATTTGCCCAAACAACATATATTTATGAGATGGATGGAAATGAAATTTTTCATGTGTGAAGGTGTTTGTATTATGGATAAAATACATGAATCGACAAATATATTCAAATATTTTATTTTGTCAAAGAATCCAGAGATATTATTGGAAGAATTTCCAAATCTCTGTGTATCGTCTTTTATGCAACAATTTTTACCTGAAAATATACTTCTTTCATTAGACGAATTTCGCCAAATTTATATTCTTCATTCTTCATAAGAATATATCATTATTTATAAAAAATTAAACTGGATATGATTTAATACCATTTATCATCCAATTATTTTCATCAACACAGCTTAATTCAAACCAAGAGCCCTGATTAAAATTTTCAATTGTATAAGTGTTTCCAGTGTAGTAAGAAACTATAAATGGTTCGTCAGCATCTACACCATATGTGATTGAACCTGTTATCGTATTTGAACCTGCATCAAAAATCAAATTAGGATTACTATTTGACACCAACATAAATTTAAATTTTTTACCAACTTCAGGTGTTGGTAATGTAATTGTTTTAGCTGTAGAAGATATATTAACAAAATAATATCCATTTGTATAATCATCACTTATTGTAGTATCTGCAGTGATAGTACCACCTGTAGAAGCACCACCTGAAAGGCGATTGATACGGCGTGTAAGATTGCGAACTTGACGTTGAAGAGTTAAAATTGCTTTCACAAATACCGACATTTTTCTATATCATCCATACATAAAAAAAAATAGAAATCGAGAATTGTAAAATTTGATAAATAAAAAGATTTTTTTTTTAATAAATGTGTTGCGTACGGAATTTTATTCCGGTGGATCTGCATTTTGGTACATAATACCTGTTGCAGTCCATTGTGTTGGACTTACACCAGTTATTTCAATATAAGAACCGACAAGACGGGGAGATATAAATGCAAGACCATCGGTTATTGGCCAATATAGAAAAGTTTTTGGTGTTGGATTTAAATAAAATTCAAGGTAAGAACCTGTAATAGTTGCATCTGTACCTTCAGGTAAATTAATTATCATCGCCTTATCTGAAACACCTAACATGAAATAAAATTTTTTTCCTACACTTGGTGTAGGTAATATAATAGTTGCATTTTCCGTTATCATATAATTACCTTGATAAACTTCTTCACTTATAACAAAATTGTCAGTTGTTGATATAACACCTCCAGAAATTCTACCAAAAAGACGATTGACACTTGATTTAAGTTCACGAACTTGGCGTTGAATAGTTAAAATTGCTTTGACAAACACTGACATTTCTTTTCTACAATCATTATAGAAAAAATATAAAAATCGAGAATTATAAAATTTGATAAATAAAAAATACTTAAAGAAATGAAAATTATTTTATATTCCTATTTTTGGATAAAAATATATGTGTATTTAAAGAAATGAATTCAATGAAGAATATGGAAAATGAAAGAATGAAAACAAAAAATCTATATATTCCTGAAGAAGATTCTTCAAAGGATTCTCAATATAAAGGATATTATAAAAAGAAAAAAAATACACAATATATTGATTCCATTACTCATGCTTTATGTATAGGTATCATTCTCTATCCTATTCTTTATATACCCATTAAAATATATAATTATTGGGAAGAAAAAAATAATAAAGTATTTCCAAAATGAGTTATCTATAAAAAAGAAAAATCAAAAAGAGAGAGAAGAGAAAATGAATATCAAACCATATGTAGGATTTGATGTACCGAAAGGACCTAAATTACCCAATTTTTTTATATTAGGAATTATTGTCTGTATGCATCAATATTTAGATAAAAAAAGAAATAAATGAGTATAAATTTATAAAAAGGTATCTATTTTTTTTATATGTAGATTCAAATGAAACACATTTTAATCAGTGGAGGTGCAGGATTTATTGGAATTAATCTTACAAATTATTTACTTTTACATACAGATGTTTGTGTGATTGTTTTAGATAATCATATTTGTTCTAATTTTTTTTATCAAAACATTTTATCCAATTATCAAAAAAAATATACCAATCGATTTTTCTTTTTTGAACGTGATATTTGTGACCAAGAAATGATAGAATCTATTATCAATACTTTCCCAAAAATTGATGAAATTTATCATTTAGCTTCCATTGCATCCCCCATTTTATATAAAAAATATCCTTTTGAAACCATGGAAGTTGGCTATATAGGTTCTAAACATATGTTCGAAATTGCGAAACATTATCATGCTAAAATTTTAATTGCTTCCACCTCTGAAATTTATGGTGACCCCTCCATTTCACCACAAAATGAATCCTATTTTGGAAATGTCAATTGTTTTGGTCCCCGTTCTTGTTACGATGAAAGTAAACGCATTATGGAAACTTTAGCTTATATTTACATCCAACAACATCAAGTAGATGTTAAAATAGCACGTATTTTTAATACTTATGGTCCTTATATGAATATTGAAG
>JACCDX011575140.1_pt1 | contig 25778 bp, 18 predicted proteins | sample 7449681 | NCBI WGS metagenome assembly JACCDX01 (sample SAMN15323450, study PRJNA562643) | freshwater metagenome | isolation source: river surface water | place: USA:Blue River Watershed | collected 2017-08-18
AACACAAAAAAAACAACACAAAAAAAACAACACAAAAAAAACAACACAAAAAAAACAACACAAAAAAATAACTAAATAATTACTTAAATAAAAATAGTATTTATTTAAGATATAAAAAAAAATTATATAGTAGTATTATTAAACCCTTGTAGATTTGGCACTACGTGTGAACATAGTTTCAAGCTCTAAAAACACATAAATTAATTTTTAATAGAAATTTTTTTTGCAGTTTTAGTAGGTAATTTAGGTAATTTGGGTAAATTTAAATATAAAACTCCTTTATCAAGTGATGCTTCAATTTTATCAGTATCAACATTTTCAGGCATTATAAATGATCTATAAAATTTATTATATCTTCTTTCTTTTCTAAAGTATTTTTTATCTTTATCTTCTTTAGAATTTTCAAATTTTCTTTCGGCTGTAATTGTTAAATAGCCATCTTTATGTTCAATACTAATATCTTCGGAATTAAAGCCTGGAACATCAGCAACAACTTCATAATTATTTTTATTTTCAATTACATCAACAGAGAAATTTTGATAACCGATTTGTGCTAAACCGGAAGAAGAATTAGGAAAGTGATCGTGGATGTTAAAGAATCGGCCCAAAGCAGTATCAACTACTTTATCCATATCATCAAAGAAGTCAAGATTTCGTGAGATGAGAGACATTATTATTTTAGTCTACTAATAGATTAGATATTATTTTTAACAACTTTTTTTGAAAAAAAATATATATTATATAAATTTGTATTATAAAAAAAAATATTACTGTCATAGTTTATAAAAAAAAATAAAACTTAATTTTTTTGTTTTTTTGTTTTTTTTTATTTTTTTTTTTTGTTTTTTTATTTACACATCCAACAAATTTCGCTTTTTGTCTTGACACCAATCACCATTTCAGTCATTTTCTTCATATCTTTCTTGACGAATTCTGTCTTCAGCTCCTGAAGAACAGAGTACATTTGGTTGTAAGCATCTTGTGCGACTGTCTCTGTTATAATTTTCATATTCATTGGATACATTATTTGACAGTGGCAGTGTGAGATAGATTTCAGATATTCATTCAGAATATCATCTGGTGCAGTTTCATAGTCCCCACAGTCAGTGCAGAAGATCATCATCTTTTAGTTTTGGTCTTTATGCGCGTTTTACAACCAGAAACAAGATAATTTTAGATCTTATTAACTACTTTCAAATTTTCTTATTATCTCTGTTTATTAGGGAAAATAATTAATAACTACCTATTTTATTACTTTTTTTACTTTCTAAATTTTTAAAGATATTAAAACTAACATCTAATAAAGCTGATTGTTTATAGTTAATTTTTTTAAAAATTCGCTCATTAAAATCAGGATCTAACCATAAACATCTAATTCGAGTTAAGAAAATAAAACTTGAATTAAAATGTTTATTAAAATCTTTATTAATATTTTTACATAAAGCAATTAAATGATATAATATTCGACTTTTAGTAGAAAAGAAAAAAGGTTTATCAGTGTGAAAACTAGGATTATATTGTTCCATATTATTCCATTCATAATCATCATCGATAAACGCCATAAGTTCAACATCTGTTGGTCTATTAACAATCATTGATTGAATAATATTTTTATTAATACTTTTATCAATATATTTTGGTAAATATATTACATCATAACCATCTGCTAATGCTGCTAATATTTTTGGTATGCAATCTGTTTCACTTTCTTTAATAAATTTTAAATTATGAATATATTTTTCTAAGGAATTATTACCCCCTATATGAGACGCCTTATTAGAATTATTTGATGTAAATGATTGAAAAGTATTTTTTTCATAATAAGTAGTCATATATTTTTTGGATAGTTTAATATTTTCTTTAGCTCTTCTACCATATTCTTTACCATAATGTTGTTCGATTTGGAATTCGAAAAGTTCAGTATCATTTTTTACAACAGTTTTTTTTCTAATAGTTTTCAACATTGGTATAACATAAAAAGGAGGTATACGAATATCAGTATTCTCCCTATATTGAGTATTTAAATTTTTCATAACTCTCAAATAAACTTCATAAGTTTTGGCAGCTCTATCATAATGTTTTCCTACATCTTCAAAAAATATATATTCATAAAATATACCTCCATGTGATCTACAATTAATATTATTAGAAACTAATGCATTATAAAATTTAGGTTCTCTATTTGATGCAGCTCCTTTATCTTTAGCAACATCTTCAGATGTTAAACAAGCAGGATGATCTACCATAATTTGTCCATAATCTTTTCTAGGAATATATTCATGATAAAATTCACCTAACCATAAATATTCAATAGGTAATTGAATTATATTATATCTTGCAAACATAGTATATGAGTTAAATAATAATGAAACAATTCTATCATCTGCTTTTCCTTTATTAATTTCTTTTTTACTCATATTAATAAATTTTTTTAATATTTGTGAAGCACCATCACTTTGACTAAAATACATTATACCTCCAGAGGTTTCAAATACATAATTATCATAACATATTCTTTCATCAATACTAATATTTTCATTATTATAATTATCCGAAGCTCTTGGATCAATATTCCAACCACGTGCCATATAATCAACATTTCTAATATCAAATAAATCAGGATATCTATGAATAGTCATATCACCGTCAATATATACAACAGCACGATGTCCACAACTTTCTAAAGCTTTTTTAATAAATAATGGTTTGGCATTAATTGCTAATTGATAACCACCTGGAACAGCAAATTCTGGATATTCTTCGACTAAAAAATTACAATTTACTTCTTTCATATTTTTTTTCCAATTTTCTATCATTTTATTAAATGTTATAGCTTTTTGTTTAATTGGCGGTATTGGTATAAGTTTTAATTCTTTTTCATCATCTTCCTCCTCCGGAGTATCCGTTTTATTTAATATTCTAGCGGTTTTTCTTCTTTGCCTTTCTGCTATTTTTTTTCTAATTTCTTTATTTTTTTTTCTAATTTCTATATAATAATCCTCACAAGGTTTTTGAGTATTCATATTTATATTTGGACCTCCCCAATAATATGTTATAACTACAAAATTACTTTCAGGATTAATAATAGTTGGAACTAATTTATGTTTTTTTTCATCATTAATAATATTTTCTAATTCTTCGTAAGTTTCTTTAACACTTCTTTCTGTTTTATATAATGATGTTTGACTTAAATTAACATCTAAATCTCTATTTCTCCTAAATAATCTTCTTACTGTTTTTAAATATTCAGGACTATTTTCTTCCTTGAACATATTTTTTTCAAAATCATGTGTCTTACTAAAATTATGTGTTTTATCATATTCTTCTATAAACAGATTTAAGGCATTTTTTTCTGGGACTTGTCCTTTAGTAAATTTAGGTGTTTTTAATGTTTTTTTTGATAATTTATTACTTTTATCAAATTCTTGAATAAATTTATCTAAAGCATTTTTACTTGGTATATTACTTGGTATATTCGAAGCAAACTTAACTGTTTTTTTACTTTTTTTAGATTTTTTATAAACTTTAGGTGAATTTTTAGGAGAAGAATGTTTAATAGATTTTTCTGCAAAAGAGGAAGCAGATAAATTTTTATCTAAACTATTATTCATTTTTAATATAAATATAATATAAAAATATTTATCTAATTTAGTAATTTTATGAAAACATTCCATTTGAGACAATATCAATATAATAATCGATATACGGTTTTACACTAATTAAATTAATAGAATCAATGTTATATTTTTTTACTTCATTAATAAAATTTTTAACTAAAATAAGATAATTTGAATTTACGAATTCTATATATTCATCAATATTAAATTTTGATTTTTTAGAATATTTATTAGATTTACATAACAAAAAAGGTTCTTCGGCTTTTATAAAATATAAAACTAATAATTTGAAATCTTCTATAATTATTTTTTCAAAAATATCAATTGATGATTCAATATTACATTTATCATTAATCATATTAGCAAGCTCATTATCATTATCATTATCATTATCATCACAATTCATAGGATCATTTTTATATATATTATTACAATAAGTTAACATAAACATAATTTTTATTTGAAGAATATATCTTAATTATTATAAAATAAAAATAAAAACACGAAATTTGAATATAATTATTAAAGAGATAAATCATTACATATATCTCTTTTCATATTAGATAAATTTGATTGTATTAAGGAGATATATTTATTTCTATCAAGTATGTTTAATGTATTTTCTATATAATTTTTATTATCTTCATAATTAGATTTGAATTTATTAATAATATTTTCAAGTAGACTAACAGTTACTGTATTTTTAATATAACTGTTTATATCACGTTTTTTTATAATATTTTTTTGTCTTCCTACATCATTTTCATCAATACTATAAAGTTTATATTCAGACACAAGTATGTTACCTGGACAAAAATCGGTAACCCTCCAAATCCCTCTATATAATGCACATTTAATATATTCATATAATAGATCATAATCTTCTAAAATTTCAATTTCATCAGATACCATTTCAGATGATGGAAGAAAATCAGTTATCAAGAAATATTTTATTGTATTATTCCTATTTTTAAAAATTTTATTTGTTTTTGCTGATATATCGTAATATGATTCAAAAACATTCATATTTGGTAATTTATTTAATCCAAATATTTCTTTCATATTATTAACAATTACATTATCAATAGCATTATCTTTACTAGTAATTCTTTTAACAACGCATTTTTTTTCTTTATAAATTACTAAAAAAGTCATACTTTTATCAGTAGAACTTGTTTTTTCGATTAAATTTTTTATATCAGAAAATTCAGTCTTCATATCAATTTCAATCATTATTGTGTTCATTGTTGCAATAAAGACAATTAATTATTTTTGTAAAAAATACTTTCAAATTTTAATCATATTCCTATTAATAATATTTTGTACTATTACTACAGAAAATATATATAAATTTAAATATAAAAATTTTATATAATATAATTTGCTAAAAAATAATAGATATAAAGATAATTAATATTAAAATATAAAAATGAAAATTATATTTTTATTTAGCATTTTGGCTATTGGAAATGGATTTTATTTACCACAAACAATTACTCATAAAACATCTAATAACAAATGTTTACTAAAGAAACCATTACCACAAATTCAAATTCCAATATCAAATGCTTTAATAAAAGCAAAAAATGTTGCGATAATAAATAAGAGTTCATCAACAGCACTTCAAATGTCAGTAGATTGGGAAATCGTAAAGCCGATAGTTTTTCAGTTTGTATTTATAATTTCTGTATATAGTGTATTATATTATTTTATCTCTAAACTATCAGGTAATAGTGGTAATGGTTTACCTGGGATGATGTTTAGTAATAAAAAAAAATTAATTGATTCAGAAATGGTAAATGTGAGATTTGATGATGTTGCTGGTTGTGATTATGTTAAAACTGAAGTAGCAGATATTATAGATTATTTAAAATATCCTGAAAGGTTCGCCAAAGTCGGTGCTAAAGTTCCACGAGGAATTTTATTAAATGGACCACCTGGAACTGGAAAGACTCTTTTAGCAAAAGCTATTGCCGGGGAAGCAGGAGTGCCGTTTTTTTCCAGTGATGGGTCAGGCTTCGTCGAATTATATGTGGGTTTAGGTAGTCGCAAGGTAAGAGAATTATTTGAAAAAGCTAGAAAAGCAGCACCATCAATAGTTTTTATTGATGAAATAGATGCAATTGGTGGTAAAAGAGGAATGAATATTAATGGAGGTAATGATGAAAGAGATCAAACTCTAAATCAATTATTAATTGAGATGGATGGATTTTCATCTAATTTATATGGGGAAAGTGAAGCAGTAATAGTAGTTGCATCTACCAATAGAATTGATATCTTAGACGAGGCACTACTTCGTTCAGGTAGATTTGATAGAAAAATTTATGTTAAAAGACCTGATAGTAAAGCTCGAAGAGAAATTTTAGAAGTACATTCAAAGGGGAAACCTTTAACAGAAGATGTAGATTTTGACCAAATTGTTTCACAAACCGCGGGGCAAACTGGAGCAGATCTTGCTAATATAATGAATGAAGCTGCTATTTTAGCAATGAGACAAAATTCGACTGTAATTAATAATGACCATGTATCAGAAGCCTTAGATAAAACATTAATAGGTATTAGTTTAAAAGATAAGAACACAACTGGTATATTTGAAGATATAGTATCTGTTCATGAAAGTGGACATGCAGTTTCTGCATTATTATTGAATCATAATACCGTATCTAGAATTTCTATAGTGCCTAGTAATACAGGAGTTGGGGGATTTACCCTAATAACCCCAGACGAAAAAACTATGGATGTAGGTTTAGTTTCTAAAACATATTTACTAAATGAACTTATGTGTTTATTAGGAGGGCGCATCGCAGAGGAAATTATTTTTGGCAATAATAACATTACAACTGGAGCTTCTTCTGACTTAGCTCGCTCTAAACAATTAGTTGAAGAATATTTAGTAGATTTCTGCATGGAAGACGAGCAATTATTCGGTTATAAATTTGAAGAAAACATACATTTAGTTCTTCAAGAGTATTATAAAAAAACATATGATTTACTAAGTGATAATAAACATCTAATCGAAATATTTAGTAAAGTTTTAAAAGAAAAGAAAATGATATATCAAAAAGAAATTTATGAATTATTTGAGAATAATAAATTAATTATTGATACTAATCTGGTGTAGATGTGTCGCTTTTGTAAAAGGCTCTGGTCAAATATTACGTAATTATAATATTAACTTCATCTGAATGTTTTTTATCTATTTGTTTTTAACTTTAGTCATTTCTTTTTCTATATCTAAAAATTTATCTAATTCTTTTAATAGATTTTCTATTTCTTCTCTTTTATTTTTAATTAAATTTCTTATTGTATTATATTTATCTTGATCTATATTTAAATTGGTAATTACTTGATTTTTTTCACATATTTTTTCATGTCTTCTTTTATTTTGTCTATTTGCTAATTTTTTTCCACAAATTTTACATAAGGTACAATCTATTTTTTTTTCTAATTGTTCTAATAAAACTTCTATATTTATATCACTTATTAGTGGTGCACATATTTTTTTCCTATTTAAGTGATTTCTTAACGAACATTTATGTTCAGTGATATATCCACATCTTTTACAAATATATTTTAGTTCATTTACATTTTGAGGTATGTATTTTTTATTTGAAGTATATTTATTTATGTTATTATCAATACATTTATTTATATCCAACTCTATATATTTTTTAATATTATCCTTAATATAATTATCATCCTTATTAAAATTATTTTCAATCTATTTTTTAATAATATAATTTATATAATTATCTAAATTATTTTTCATATATATATCTAATTCATTATTATCTAATTCATTATCTAAATTATTTTTCATACATATATCTAATTCATTATTATCTAATTCATTATCTAACTTATCATTTATATTTTCAGATATATTTATTTTGTTATTAACTTCTTCTATAATAATTTCTTTTATATGTGTTATTTCTTTAACTAAAGAAATAATGTCAACTCTATTGCTTTCAAAATATTCATTCCCATAATCTTTTCTTTCAGTAAATTTTAATCTACATAATTGTAATAATTTTGTTTCTATATTATGATAATCATCAACTTTAATAACAAGAATATATTTGGAACCTTTAGTATATTTACTTAATCTTTGTTTATAATTTTTAGTTTTTCCAATTTTATACACATTTTCATTACAATTTTTGCAAGCTCTTGGATATAAAATATAGATTAGTCCTTCTTCTTTATTCATTTTTATTATTTTTTATGATTTTAATATATCGACAAACCTTTAAATAGAAATCATAGTTAAATTAAAAAATAATAAAATTTTATATTTTTATATAAAAATAATTTATTTATATATTTACAATTATGAATAAATATCATTGTGAAATTTGTAATTATAGTTGTAATTGGTTATCATATTGGGAAATACATTTAAAAACAAAGAAACATAATAATAATGGTAAAGAATTACATATAACATCAAAAAGATTTAATGGTAAATGTGAATTATGCGAATTTGAAACAAACGACAAAAGATTCTTTAATCAACATATCCTAAATAAACATAGCAAAACAATTGAAGAAAGAAAAAATGGTTTTAAATATTATTGCGAAAATTGTGATTTTGGTTCATTTCAAGATATACTATGGAAAAAACATTGTGAAACTAAAAAACATTTACATTTTAATAAATTTAAAAATTCCTAGATTTAAATACTATAGGCCTATTAAAATTTCATTAGCCTATTAAATAGAAGGCCTAACGAAAATGCTTTAATAATTGTTAAGGTAAGAGATATCAATAGGTCTATATTTGAAATAAACTATTTAATTTATAAAGAGTTTGGCCAGAACCTTTTCTAAAGGCGACAAAAATATAAAAGAGAAATTATGGAAAAATGGGGTAAAAAATAAAAAATTGATTGAATATAATATAAATTTAATTAAGAGTAATAGAAAGGGAAAAAGAATTTAATAAACCCTTTCTAAAAAGAAAAACTATAGTTTTTCTAAAGGCATCAAAGGGCATAATAAATAATATTGTTATTAGAATGCCAGATTTTTATTGGAAACATCCTATAATAAGTTTGCTATTTTTTATAAATAAGTTTAGTAATAAATTTATATTTGTATATACATCTAAATTTGTTAAACATTATTTTCCATTAAAAAATAATTTAATAGAAAAATTTACTACAAAAAAAATAATAAAAAATGAGCTTTATAAATCAAAGTCCTATGAAAATATGTATATTTATTACACTGATTTTGATAATATAGAGGAAAAAAAAAATAAATCATATAGTGATTCATATATAATATTGAACAATCAAAATGAAAATGAAGATTGGGGTTGGTTTGCTGAATTTATAGAAACATAAATTATGTGCGTTTATTAAAAAAATATAATAATAAAAAAAATAAATTATAGATAAGTTTTTATTTTAAATTCTCACGTTTAAAATAAAACTAAAAGAATGTCGAAGATAAGTGTTGGTGGAAGGGTATATGTAACAGATTTAGATGATTTTGCTTATAAACAAAGAACTATGCTTCATATAGAAGATTCTGCTGTTATTTTGGCAGATACAGGTATTAAGAGGGGTTATGTAGGAATACCTGCAAAAGAAAAACTAGTAGATCCTATTACATCTACAAATACTAAAAATGAAGTATGGGAATTACCTTTGGATTTTAGAATGACTGGCATTGCTGTACTAAATAATTTTGGTGTTCCTACTGCTACACAAGCAACAATGTTTGAAAATTTTATTAAAAATTATACAGTAGAGCAAAGACGTAGTTATGTAGCTATGTTTCAGGCAATTGATCCTAATGATAGTGCTGCATTATCAGCATTTGTAAATAATATGTTATCTATGTTAGCTGGTGGTTAATTTATTCCATACTTTATAGATTTCTTTTCTATATATTTCATAAGTTTATTATCTAAATTGCAAGTAACTTAATATAAATTTTTTGTTTGCTTTAGATATTTCTATATTATATTCTTTTTAATACTTCTTCTTTAATTTTGTAAAATCTATAGAGATCTTATTAAGAGTTTTTATAAAAGTGACAAAATACGGTAAAAAAATATATAAATATTGTTTAGATATAAATTAAAATGGAATATATGAATGATAAATATGACTATATAACAAAAGATAATAGAATAATTAAAGCAACAATAATAATAGATTGGAAAACATCGTTAGAAATAACATTTGGTGAAAAACATACATATCAATTATTAATTAAAATATTTTATAACGAATTAAATAATCATATAAATATACTAAAAAATATAGAAGATACTAAAGAAATCTATAAAATATTACATGGAATTAAAGGAACTGCTGCTTCATTGGGATTAAATCTATTAAGTTGTTTTTGTAAATATTATATGGATATATATGAAGAAGAAATAGATCCTTCAAATATAAATATGATAAATATTATTAATTTAATAAATAGATTATCTGATATAACAAAAGATGAATTTAGTAGTAATTTAGATAAATATTTTATCTAAAATGAATTTTAAGATATTTTTGAATATTAAAATAAGATAAACTTACTGTATCATCAATTTTTAGTAAATTTTTTAATTCTTCATTTGGTAAAATAATTCTTCTATCATTAGAATCTCTTAAATTATTTTCAACAATATAGTTATTTATTAATGAAGTAACTTCATTTCTACCTTTTAATGAAGATCTATCAATTTTTAAGAAATCACATATTTCAGGAGAAAGAGCTCTAGGTTTAATAAAACCTGATTGTAATATATTTGTTTGTTTTTGTTTTTTTTTTTCGAGTTTATTTTTAATATTAATAAGTTTAGAATAATCTTTTTTAAGAATATTCATTTTTTTTTGTATATCTTTCATTTCATTTTGTAAATTCTTTAAACATAATGATATATCATTAATAGAATCAAAAATAATTATAGAAATATCAATTTTATTTTTATTTTTTCTATTTTCACTTTGTTCGTTATCAATAACAACATTAATATTACTTTCGTCATTATCATCATCATTATCATCACTATTATCTTGATTATCTATATAACTATCATCATCATAATTATCATTATTATTATCATCATTATATTTATTGATAGTTTCATCCTCCGCCTCAAAAAATTTTTTAGTCATATTTGAAAATTTAACTCTTAACTATTATTATAAAATAATAAAATAAAATTATAATAAAAGTATTATATATAAAAATAAAATTTGAAAATTTATTATTAAAAACATATTAAAAATGAATATTATAAATAATACACAGTCAAAATTATTAAAAGAATTTGATAATAGTTATAAATACATAAATAATCAATATTTAAATAACATACTATCAAAAAATATAGATGAATTATGTCATATAAATTTTTATGGTTCTGCAGGTTCATTTAAAGATTTTTATGTTTATTATTTAATAAAAAAATTAACAGGTAATTATAGTATAAATCAAAAGAAAATAATAGAGAAAATAAATGTTAATAATAATATAGTAGATTTTGAAGTATTATTAAATGAAAATTATATAGAAATAAATCCATCTATAAATAGTTTTTATGATAGATGGATTATAACAGATTATATTCAAAATATAATAAAAATAAAGAATATAACACAAAGAAAACATATAATAGTTTTTAAGGATTTAGATAAAATATCAAATAATTCTTTTATGACATTAAGAAGAATTTTAGAGAAATTTTCAAATAATGTGTTATTTATTTTTACATCAACAAATTTAGCATATGTTAATGAAGCTATAATTAGTAGATGTATATCTATTAGATGTCCATTAGAAAATGAAAAAAATTTAAAAAATTTTTTAGGTATTTACTTAAAAGATAAAACAAAAATTAAAGATATTTTAAGTAATAGTAATAGAGATATTAATAAAATTATGTTAATTTATTCTAAATTAAATTTAGAAGAAGAATATATTCCAGTATTATTTAACGAAATAAAAGAGCATTATATATATATAAAAAAAACAAAAGATATAATAAAAGTAGCAAAAGAGAATAGAGAATTTTTAAATAAAATATTAAATTTTAATTATAGCAATGAAGAAATAATAAAAAATTTTCAAGAGATTTTCGTTAAAACTTACAAAAAAAAAATGAATATTCTAAGATTATTAATTGATTTATTAAGAGAATTAGATGTAGATTTAATAAATTGTCAAAAAGATTTTTTCGCATATGAAAAATTTTTGTTAAAATTATATAAAATTATTAATTTTACACCTGTTAAGGATTAAGATAACTATGGTTCCTTATAATATTAGAATCCATACTTTATAAATATAATATGTTTGTTAGCTTTATATAATAGTTTTTTATAATATTTAAGGAAAAATTTAAAATTTATAAAAAAAACGGCATTTGGAACTATGTTAGTACGTAGTACCAAATACCCAAGGGTCTAAAATAAAAAAATAGAAAAAATAACAAAAAAATAATTAAAATTAATTATTTTTTTATTATAACCTCATATTTTGTAATTTATTTAAATTCATTTTAGTAATATCTAAAATTATTCCTGTAGTTGTAAATTTATATCCATTAATATTGATATTGTTATTATGAATATTATCATGACATTTAATACATAAACATACAAGATTATGAAGTATATTTTTATGAAATTGTTTATTTATATTACCATGAATATCTGCATTTTTTTGTTGATTAATATGATGTATTTCTAAATTTTTTGTATCTCCACAAATTGAACATTTATCAATAAATTTATTTGAATTATATCTTGATTTTTTATTCTGAATAATAGAATTATTCTCATTTAATAATTTTTTTTTTATTTTTTCAGCATTTTTTAAAAAACTATTATCAAAATCATAACTTTTTGCTATTTCTAAACCATATGTTTCTGGTCCACCATTTTCCTTTAATTTTCTATCAAATATTAAATCTTTAGTAATATTATCAAAATGAATAGTCATGTGGTAAATTTTTAATGTTTTAATTTCTTTAATTTCTTCAATATTTTTTAACTCATGTAAATGAGAAGCAAATATAAATGATGTTTGTTTTTTACTCAATTCAATAATACCTGCCGTAATTAATGATATACCCGAAATAAATTCGGTTCCGACCATTAATTCATCTCCTATTATTAAAGAATATTTATTAGCTTTTTTTTGTATATTACGAAATTCGCTAAGTTCAACTGTAAATGTAGATTGTCCTTTAAAAATATCATCTGATGACGGAATTCTAGTAAAAATAGATTTATATGGAGAATATAAAAAATATTTAGATGGAACAAACATACCAGCTTGAGCTAAAATTAAATTTAACCCTATAGCTTTCATAGTCGAACTTTTACCAACTGAATTACATCCATATAAAATTATACCATCCTGATTCTCTATACCTAATTTAATATTGTTAGATATATATGGTATCTTAGTATTAATTACTTCAATTATAGGATGACGTAAATCTGTTGCTTTAAAATATGATTTATCAGCATCTTTATCAATAGATGGTCTGTTGTAATTAAATTTAATACTATTAGAAGCATTATTTGCAATAAAGTCAATATTATTTACAAAGGAAATTGTATTTTTAAATAAATTATTGAATTTATTATAAATATTATTACAAATTTCGTTATATAGACTCATAATATTTTGTTTTAATTCATTTTTAAGTTCAAATATTTTATCATTGATTTTAGAAATATTAGTACTAGTAATTTTTACTGTTAATTTATTTGGTGTTATTTTATCTATTAAATTTTTAAAAATATCATTATATTCATCAATAGAAATATCAAAATTAGAGCTTATTTTTTTTTTAACTTGTAAAAATCGTTTACTAGTAATTGATAAATAATTTCCATCTCGTTCATTAAAATCTTGTTTAAAAAATCCACTAAAATCAGGAGAACTAGAATTTAATTTGTGAACTAATTGTAAAAAATACTTATTACATTTATTTAATTCATTTTGAATAGTATCAATATTTTTATTATAACCTTCAATATAAAAAGACTCAGATATATTATCTAAATTATATTTTGGTAATTCTTCGATATTAAAAATTTCTTCTAAGTATTTTAAAAATAATTTATAATCTTCTTTATCACAATTAAATAATAAATTAACATTGTTTATCTCTAAAATTTCAATTAATTTTATAATTTTTTTTATAGAATTATGTAATATATTAAATTCAAAAGGATGAAATTTATTTATACTAAGTTTATTAAAACTTCTTTCTATATCAATAATTGATTGAAGTTCTTTTCTAATTAAATCATAAATATAATATTTACTATTAATATCTTTTTTAAGAAATAGATCAATGTTATTATATCTTTCTTCTAATTCTTTTATATCAGTAATAGGATTTAATAAACAATGTTTAAAAAATCTTTTTCCATTTGAAGATATACAATTATTAAGTATATTAAGCAAAGATGAATTTTTTGAATTCATAGAATTATCAATATTAATAATATTTAATTTTTTTATAGTATTAAATTCTAATATAAGTTTATTATTAGCAGTTAATAATTCTGGTTGATAAACACATTTTAAATTATTACTATCATGTTCATATATGAATTTAAGTAAATTTACATATGATACTACTGAATTTGGATTTTTTTCTAAATTACAATATTCAATAGGAGTTAAAATACCAGTATTAGGAAAAACTTTCTTTAATATTTCATTTTGATAATTTAAATTCAATAATTCTTTTGGGAAATTATTTAAATTATTATGAACACATACAGAAGATAATTCTAAAAAATTTATTATTTTTTCAAAAGATAAATTATCTATTAAATCTCCAAATATAATAACTTCTTTTGGATAATATGTTTGTTTAATTCTAAATATTTCATCTAGAATAAGATTATTATCTGTAATATTATTCGGACTTTCATAAATATATGATTTACTGGTTGTAATATCATATATTGCAATAGAACAATTTATAAATGTAGTTTTACTTCTATAGTTAAAATATTTTGATAGATAAATAGTCATTAAATATTTTTCTTCATAAGTTTGAATATTTTCTATATAAGTGGATGGACTAAAAATATTAGTTACTTCTCTTTTGGGATTTGGAGGAGGAGTAACTTGACTAATTACAACCACTGTATAATTTTCTTCGATTAGAATTTCTACATATTTATTTAAACAATATAAAGGAAAACCCATAAGTAAATGATTTGATTTAGAATTTTCAATAATAGATTTATTTTTTCTTGTAACAATGATATTAAGTAAATTACCTATTTCTATAATCTCGTCACAACCATATTTTTCTTTTTCACTATTAACACCGTATGCTTCGTAGAATGATCCAACCATCATTAGGACAATAGTTTTTTCTCCATATTTCTCTTTATATTTAGATAAATATTCATGATATTCATCTAATAGAGTCATTTTATAAAATATGAAATTTTTGAATGAATTATTTTATTTAATTCATAAAATAACTTTAAATAGTTTTATGTTATTTAAGAATATAATTATAAATTTGATTATATAAATAATATAAGTGATTATTACTTAAATAATAAATATGAGCAATAATATTGATATAGAAAATATAATACCTTGTGAAATTTGTAATGCCCCAATAGAATTTAATAATTATATCGAACATTTAAATAATTGTTTTTATAATAGAAATAGAGTAAATACTTATGCGACTAGGTCGACTGAAAGAATACAACCACTCGACGATATTAATAACTTTTTAAATAACATGATTAATCATTATCAAACAACACCAGTACAATATAATAATCAAAATAATCCTGGTAATATATTATTAAATCAAAGAACTATTAGAAGAACTATAAATCATCCTAATCAACCTCCAGTTACAGAAGTTCAGAGATATATAAATGAGTTTCCAATGAATGGATCTAATATATTTGGACAATTACCATCTCAATTAAATTTACCGAATTTAAATAATTTAACTAATATAAATAATTTAAATAATAATACTCAAGATGGTATATTCATAAGAAGAACTTTCAATAATAATTTAAATGAAGGTCAATTTGATAATAATTTTGAAAATAATTTAGAAAATATATTTAGAAATTTTTTAAATAATCCGATAGGAATTTTATTTACTAGTTTAGATACTTTAACTAATTTTGATGAATTAAATAATCTTGAAGATGTAAGAGTACATATAAATGATATTAACACTGTATCACAAATAATAAATTTTAATGATATAATTGAAAAAGATAAAGATTGTGCAATTTGTTTGGAGAGTTTTAATAATTTATATAATAATAATAATTCTATAGTGTTTAGAAAAACTATTTGTAATCACATATATTGTAATGAATGTTTATCAACATGGTTATCTATGAGTAAAAAATGTCCATTATGTTCTGTAAATTTAGAAGATTTTTGTAATAATTCTAATAATAATTTTAATAATGCAGATAATAATTTATCTGATATTGATAGTGATAGTTATAGTGACAGTACTAGTAATTTAGAAAATGATAATGAGAGTAATATAATAGAAGATAATGATTTAGATGATGAAGAAGAAAGTAATTTAGAGAATAATGAAGATAATTTAGAGGATAATGAAGATAATTTAGAGGATGAAGTAAGTGATTTAGAGGATAATGAAAGTGATACAGATAAAAGTACAATAACAGAAATATAAAATTAAAAAATACAAAAATTATAAAAAATATAAAATTTGATTTTTTTTATAAATAATAATTTTATCATAATTTAAAAATTATTTAAATACATATTAAAAACTTAAATTTAGTAATTCTTATGATTTCGAATGAATTAAATATTGATGAATTCGAAAAATACACATGGAAAATTATTTCTAGTTATTTTGAACAAAATAATGGTTTAGAAATTATTAGACATGTAATAAATTCATATGATGATTTTGTTAGTAATAAAATTTATGATATAATTGAAGGATTTAATCCTATTCAAATAAATTATAATTATTTACCAGATAAAGATTTATTCGAATATCAAATAAATATAAATATTAAGAATCCTGAATTATCTAAACCTATTATATATGAAAAAGATGGTAGTACTAAAATTATTACACCTCAAGAAAGTAGACAGAGAAATTTCTATTATGCCGGAATTCTCTATGTTGATATGTATATTGAAGTATTATATTTAGTAAATGATGTTGTTGTTCATAAAACTAAAATTATAAAAAAAATTAATATTGGTAAAATTCCTATTATGGTTCGATCTAAATACTGTATTTTAAAAGATTTACAAATGTATAATGATAAAAAAGAATGTAAATTTGATTATGGCGGATATTTTATTACAAATGGTAATGAAAAAGTTATTGTGAGTCAAGATAGGATTGCCGAAAATAAAACATATGTATTTTTGGATTCTAAATTATCTTCCTATTCGCATATTGCTGAAATTCGTTCAGTACTAGACAATAAATTTGGAGCTCCGAAATTAACTACATTGAAATTATCTTCAAAATCTACACAATTTGGTAAATTTATTAGAGCTATTATTCATCATATTAGAATTGAGATTCCTCTATTTATATTATTCCGAGCACTAGGAATTGAAAGTGATAAAGAAATTATTCAATATATTGTATTAGATTTAGATGCTCCTGAAAATAAAGAATTAATTACTGAACTGAAAGGAAGTAGTGTAGAAGCTAATAATTGTTTATATCAGAGAGATGCTCTAGTTTATATGAGTAAATTTCTAAATATAAGTGGTTATGCCAAAGAATATATTCAAATTCTTGATAAGAGAATTAATATTATTAAAGACATTTTAAAAAATGATTTTCTACCACATTGTGGTGAGGATTATAAAAAGAAAGCATTATATCTAGGGTTTATGGTTCGTAAATTACTACTATGTTATTTTAATAGAAGTAAATTAGATGATAGAGATTCATATTTAAATAAAAAAGTAGATACACCTGGAGTTTTAATGGCAAATATATTTAGACAATATTATGGTAAAGTTATTCGCGATATGAAGAATATGTTATTCAAAGAGATTTTATCTGGTCCTTGGAAAGCTACGTCTGATTTTATTAATATTATTAATGTATCGAATTTATATAAAATTATTAAGAGTAATACTATCGAAGCTGGATTAAAATATTCTCTTGCTACCGGTAATTGGGGTATTAAAAATAATATTAATAAAACAAAACAAGGTGTAGCACAAGTGTTAAATAGATTAACATATCAAGCTACTATTTCGCATCTTAGAAGAATTAATACTCCTATGGAAAAAGGAGGTAAATTAGTTCAACCTCGTAAACTACATAATACCCAATGGGGGTGTGTATGTCCTTCGGAGTGTTTTGCACTAGATACTCCTATTCTATTATGGAATGGAAAAATAAAAATGGCGGAAGATATAGTTGTTGGAGATTATTTAATTAATGATAATGGTAATGCTAGTAGAGTAAGAAGTACTTGTGAAGGTTTTAAAACAATGTATGAAATAATACCAAAAAAAAAAAATTTTATGAGTTATACAGTTACAGATAATCATATTCTAACATTAAAAGTAAAAAAACATAAAACAATAAAATTACGTGCAAATAAAAATTATACATTCAAATGGTTTGATAAAAACATATTAAAATATAAATACAAAGATTTTAATAATAATAAAGATTTAGAGATATTTAAATCATCAATTGAAGATGATATTATAATTGATATTACTATTGAAAAATACTTATCATTACCTAAAAATGTTCAAAAAGAATTATATATTTTTAAATCAGATGGTATTAATTGGGAATATAAAGAGGTTTTATTAGATCCATATATTTTAGGAATGTGGTTAGGAGATGGAATGTCTAGTGGTTATGCCTTTGCTACTGCTGACAAAGAATTATTAGATAAATGGATTGAATGGGGTAAAAATAATGATGCTACTATTAAACATCATTATAGATATGCTTATGGTATTAGTTCTACAATTAATAATACTCAAACAGGTATTAGTTGCAATAAAACCGAAAGTGGTCCATTAATCAAATTATTAAGAAAATATAATTTAGTTAAAAATAAACATATTCCATTAGATTATTTAGTAAATGATCGTAAAACAAGATTAGAAGTTTTAGCGGGTTTAATTGATACTGATGGTAGTGTTAGAGCAAATGGACATGAGATTAGAATTTGTCAAGGAGAAGCAAATTATAGAATTATTTATGACGTAGAGTTTTTGGCAAGAAGTTTAGGATTTTCGTGTCATTTAAATGATGGAATTTGTACTTACTCTGTAAATGAAAAAAAAAGAAAAAGACCTTATAAAGAATTAAGTATTACTGGTGAAAAATTATATGAAATTCCAACTATTCTTACAAGAAAAAAATTAAATAAATTTGATAATCCTACTACAATAAAAAGATGTTCAAGTTTTTTACAAAGTTCTTTACAATTAATTAAAAAGGATATTCAACCATTTGTTGGATGGCAACTAGAAGGAAACGGGAGATTCCTATTAAAAGATTTTTCAATAGTGCATAATACTCCTGAAGGTCAGTCAGTAGGACTCGTTAAAAATTTATCGGTAAATGCTACTATTACAATTTCATCAAATTCAGAAAATGTTAGAAATCACATTATGAATAATGGAACAATTATTTTTGATGGTAATAATTTTAAAGATTTTTATGATAATACAATTATATTTTTAAATGGCGATATTATTGGATATAACAAAGAACCAAACGTATTTTATAAAAGATTAAAACTATTAAAAAGAAATGGTATTATTAATATTCACACTAGTGTTGCCTGGTATATTCAACAAAATAGAATCGATATTAGTACCGAGAGTGGTAGATGTATTCGTCCGATTTATATTGTTGATGAAGGTAATAAACTTAGACTAAATAAACAACATATAGTAGATATTATGAATAAAAAGATTAATTGGAAAACATTAGTAAGTGCACAAACAACATTTGATAAATCACAAGAGTTAGAAGATAAATCTATTGTTGAATTTATTGATACAGAAGAAACAAATACATTATTATTGGCTATGAAATTAAAGGATCTTCATAAAGGTATTAAAGCAAATCATTTACCAAGACAATATACGCATCTGGAAATGCATCCAGCATTAGCTCTAGGTGTTTTAGCAAGTAATATCCCATTCCCGGATCATAACCAAGCTCCTAGAAATTGTTTTCCTGTGGAAGACCACGAAGTATTAACAGAACATGGATTTATTGGACTTTCACAAATTCTTGATTATACTGCTAATGGCAAACAACTATCAATTGCTTGTTACGTAAATGGACATCTTGAGTATCATAAAATTGGACGTGAACGTGTAGTTTATCAAGATGATGAAGGAAATCCTCTAACATCAACAGAATTTGTATCATTTGAATCAAAGAAAGCTTATTGTGAGCGCCAAATTCCAGACAAAGCTTCTGTTTCTGCAGTAGCAAGTACAGGTATTTCTATATTAGCAACAACTAATCATAACATGTATGGACGATTAGGTTTTGCAAATAAACTTGGGCCTAATTCATATCGTTGGCCACAAAGAATGACATCTGATGGAAGATATCTTTCAATACCACCAGAATATAAAACATATGAAGCAGGAGACGTATTTCAACTTTCACAACAAAAACCACCAGTTGTACGTGGTTCATCTAAAATTCCAGTATTTCAATTACAATGTAACTTTGTTAATGGTATTACTTCTTCGTCTAAAATAGAACTTCCATTTATTGAGTCTCTTGGTCTTAATTCTAATGATCAAGTAGAAGCCTTCTTATGGTTTTATGGTTATTGGCTAGGGGATGGTTGGCTTGAAGGTTCACATGGATATATTACAGTAGGACCAAAAAAGAAAAAGGATATTAATAAATTAACTGAAATATTTAATAGATTACAATTACCTCGACTTAAATATCGAAAATATGGTGAACATGGTTACTGGAAGGCACCAAATTATGATTCTAAAGGTCAATGGAACTTTTCTATATGTTGTATTAAATGGTGGAATTATTTTGCACAACAATATGGTCATAAATATAAAGGTAAACATGCAAAAATAGCTGTCGAAGATGGGGCTATTCGTAGAAATTCTTTAGTACCACTAACACGAGAAGAAGTTGCTTCAGAAATTAAGTACTATCGAGAAAAATCATTACCTCGTTCTACCTCGCCACCACCTCCTGATGCTGAAAATATTAACAGTGCAAAATGGTTTTGGTATTGGGTGTTTAAATATCTAAACGTATCACAACTTAAAATACTAATATCTGGTTTACGTTATGCTGATGGTAATGAATCAGTTGAAAGTCCTAATGGTGGAACTATTCATACATCATCTATTCGTTTTAGAGATGAAGTAGAACGTGTATGTATTTTAGCAGGATATTCTGTTTTAACACGACGAGGTGCGTCAATAATAGGAAAACATCAAAGTTACAATGCACAAGGTGTAAGTATAACACCAAAACATGACGCATGGGATATAAATTATACTATCTCAAATATATCAGCAAGACCATATCTTACTATTGGAGAAGACGTAAATATTGTACAAATGCAAAGACCAGTTTCAATTTTCTGTGTATCTGTTCCTACAAAAGATCATCTTATTATGGTTCGTCGAAAAGGTCTACTTAATAATCCTGCTTCACGTGCAATAATTGTTGGTAACACATACCAGTCAGCTATGGGAAAGCAAGCTATTGGTGTTTATGCTAGTAATTATAAGCAACGTCTTGATACTATGGGAAATATTTTGAATTATCCCCAACGTCCTATTGTAAGAACAAGAATGTCAGATATTATTCAATGTAATGAACTTCCTTGCGGTATTAACGTAATTGTAGCGATTATGACATATACTGGTTTTAATCAAGAGGATTCTGTAATGCTTAATAAATCTGCTGTTGATAGAGGACTGTTCAATTCAACTTATTATAGAACTTATAAAGATCAGTGTAATAAAAATCATTCTACAGGTGAAGAAGAAATTTTCTGTAAACCAGATGTTACAAAAACAAAAGGAATTAAGCCATTTAATTATGATAAATTAGATGAAACTGGTTTTATACCTGAAAATACTCTTGTAACACCAAATGATATTATTGTTGGCAAAGTAATGCCTAATAGAATTAATAATTTATTTGACTATAAAGATAATAGTACTCCTATTAAAACAACTGAACCTTGTTTCATTGATGCAAATTGTACTAATAATAATTATTTTAAGAACACTAATAACGAGGGTTATGTTTTTGGTAAAATCAGAACTAGAAGTTATAGAATTCCAACAATTGGTGATAAGGTTAGTTGTTATACACCAGATCACGATATTTTAACCAATAATGGGTGGATCCCAATTACTGAATTAACAATGGAACACAAGGTAGCATCTTTAATAGATGAAAAATTAGTATATCAGAATCCATCTGCTTTACAAGAATATGATATTGATGATGACATTTATCATATTAAGAGTAATCAAGTAGATTTAATGGTAACTGGAAATCATAGAATGTATGTTAGTAGTCGTGGTCATAGAAGATTTGAAATGGAACTTGCAGAAAATATTATAAACAAACGAAGATATTATAAAAAAAATTGCAATGAATGGGAACCAGATTGGATTAATATGCCTATTGAATTTATAATTAATAATAATAAAATAACACAATTCTATGTAGCTGATAATATTATTTTAGAAATAAATGATTGGTTACAATTTATGGGATTATGGTATGCAGAAGGTTGGGTACAACAAGATATGTATGCAACCTTTGCAGCAGATAAACCACGAGTTAAAAAATATTTGGATGAATTTAGTGAAAAATATAATATTAATATTTATAAAGATAAGTATCACAAAGAGGATACAAATGATAATAGATGGAAAATAATATCAACAGAAATCGGTAGATATCTTAGTATCTATAGTGTAGGTGCAATTAATAAACAGCTACCAGAATGGGTTTGGTTATTAGAAAGAGAACAATGTAAATCATTAATAAATGGAATGTTATTGGGTGATGGTCATACAATGAAAAATGGAACTGAAAGATATGATACATCATCTATTAAATTAGCAAATGATTTTCAAAGATTATGTTTACATGCAGGATATTCTTGTAATATTATAATTAAATATAAAGCAGGTCATTCGGCTACAAAAAAAAATGGTTATGTTATAACATCTACTGTAGATGCATATAGATTAACAATCATAACAAAACAAAATGAACCAATAGTTAATAAGAATTATAAAAATGGTGAACCTCAAACAGCACTTGATAAATTTATCCATTATAAAGGTAAAGTATATTGTTGTACTGTACCTGAGGGATATGGTGTTATTTATGTAAGAAGAAATGGACTACCAGTATGGTCTGGAAATTCAAGACACGGTTAAATCTAGCCGTAAAGGGATAAGTGATGTTGCAAGGCATCAAATCAAAGTATGAATTAACATACTACTTTAATCTCTAGTCGGCATACATTCGTACTGCTATTTTAGTAAGTGGATGTATGTGGTAGGTTTGTGACAGCAAACACCTAGTAATCTTTAAGATTACGAACAGGCAAAAAGAATGAAAACGGTCAAAGCCTTTTAAAAGGGGGTAAGACCGTCGGTATAAGTCTAGAGTGATCTAGATGGAAATCGCTATCGACTGGGTCATTCTTTGGTAGTCTCTATGAGATTGCTTAATGTACAGTCAGCCCCTAACGAACCTTGGTAATTCTTGGAGTAGTTAGTGCTTTAGTGATCAGATGGATTGAAAATTGAAATCTGGGAAGCTAAAGGAATATTCATATAAATGAATATTTGATAAGCGCAGAAAGGAACTGTAGGAATGATATATAATCAAGAGGATATGCCATTTTCACAGGATGGTATTGTTCCTGATATTATTATTAATCCTCATGCTATTCCTAGTAGAATGACAATTGGTCAAATTATGGAATGTATTTTAGGAAAAGCTTGTGTATTAAATGGAAATACTTTTGGTGATTCAACACCATTTACAAATTTAAAAGTAGAAGATATTGCTAATATTCTGAATGAGCATAATATTGATAAACACGGTAATGAGATCTTGTATAATTCTAGAACAGGTGAACAAATTCATACTACTATCTTTATGGGTCCTACTTATTATCAAAGATTAAAACATATGGTTCAAGATAAGACACATTCGAGAAATAGTAATGGGCCTATTGTTCTCCTTACTCGGCAGCCGGCCGAAGGCAGAGCTAGGGAGGGTGGTTTAAGATTGGGTGAAATGGAGACAGAAGTGCTTTGGTCATACGGAGCCTTTAGTTTTCTCAAGGAACGCTTTATGGAATGCAGTGATAATTATAGGGTATTTATTTGCAAACGTTGTATGTGTATCAGTAATGTTAACCCAGCAAAAAATATTTATAGCTGTAAGGTTTGTAACAACGAATTATATTTTAGTCAGCTTCGCATTCCATACGCAGCCAAATTATTATTCCAAGAGATCCAAGCTATGGCAATAAACACAAAATTTATTACTGCTTAAAAAATAAAAAATCAATAACTTATATTTTTCTTTAGATTTCATCATAAAATATACTTAAGGAAGAAAAAGTATATAAGGCTAAGGATATATTTATATATAAAATAACCATCATGGATATTGTAAAAGCATTTAATAATAATAATCTACATACAGAAATTACTATCAAAGGTAATAATGATAATCCTTTATTTAGAGCAAGTGATATTGGTTTAATATTAGATATAAAAAATATGAGTCAAGCAACAAAGGATTTTAAAAATGATGAAAAGGTGATAATTTTAAATGATACCCTCGGTGGACAGCAGAAAGTAATTTTTTTAACTGCTAAAGGTCTTTATAAAACTTTATTTAGATCAAGAAAACCAATTGCTGAAACATTTCAAAATTGGGTATGTGATGTAATCGAGGAAATTCGTTTAAAAGGAAAATATAATTTAGAAAATGAGATCAAAATTCTAACTCAAAAAAATATTGAATTAAGTGAGATTAATAAAAAAAAAGAATATACATTAAAAAATTTCGATCCAAGTAAATATGTTGGTAAAAGTGTAGTATATTTATTACATATAGAAAAAAATATTTATAAATATGGTTGTAGTTACAATTTTTTTCAAAGAGCAAAAGATCATAGAAATAAAAGAAATTGGACTAAATATTTAGAAGTATTTGATTGTTTTCTTTCGGAAAATGCTAGGGAAGTAGAATTAAAATTCAAAAGATATTTAATAGCAAATAAATTATTAACAACATATATTGATAAAAATAATTCTATACATACTGAAATATTTGAAACAGATAATGATATATCTGTATATATTGATATTTTAAAAAAATATGTTGAAGAAGTACATAATAAATGTAAAAAAAAATATATAGAATATTTTAAACCAGAATCTAATAATGATAGATTATCTATTCTAGAAAATAAAATAGAAAACTTAATAGTATCAATGAATAATAATAAATTAATTATTAATAACAATGAAATAATTGAAAAAGAGATTAATGAAATAACCGAAGAAGAGATTAATGAAATAACCGAAGAAGATATTAATGAAATAACCGAAGAAGAGATTAATGAAATAATTGAAGTAGATAATAGTGAAATAATTGAAGAAGAGAATAACGAAAAAATAAAAAAATGTATAAAATGTAAAAAAGAAAAGCCAGAAACAGAGGAATTTTTTAGATTAAAAAAAAATAAAAATATTTATACTAATTATTGTATTATTTGTTTAGATAAAGACAAAGAAAGATGTAATAAAAAAAGAGAAGCAAGAAATGAATATAATAAAGTATACTTAGAAAAGCAAAAAGAAATAGTAAAAAATTCAGAAATACCACTTCAAAAATGTTGTAAATGTTCTAAAATTTTAGAATTAAATGATAAAAATTTTTCTAAAAATGATGATAATATTTATAAGAAAACTTGTAATTCATGTGTTGATATTATTAATAAAAATAGAGAAGAGATTAATAAAAAACATAGAGATTTTTGTGCTAAAACTGATTATGATAAAAAGATGTATGAAAAACATAAAGATAAAAAATTAGAACAAAAAAAAGCTACATATATCAATAAT
>JACCDX010851509.1_pt1 | contig 25772 bp, 24 predicted proteins | sample 7449681 | NCBI WGS metagenome assembly JACCDX01 (sample SAMN15323450, study PRJNA562643) | freshwater metagenome | isolation source: river surface water | place: USA:Blue River Watershed | collected 2017-08-18
CAGCTGGACACAAATATTTCCGCCGCCGCGATTGATGATGTCCTCGCGCTTGGTCCGATGGAAGTGCGCCGGCGCACGCTGTCCCTCCGGGTCGAGAATGAGTTTTTCAGCGTAATTCTTCGGATAGCGCGGATCGCGGATGTGGCCATTGCGGAGCGTAAACAGCGTGCGGCCGATCCGCGGGAAATCCCTGCTCCCGAAATCGGTGACATCCCAACCCAGCGCACAATCGCGCACTTCGTCGAATTCCGATCCTCGCCCCTCCCAGTCCTGGATGTTCCAGGCCGCAAACGGGGGGAGAACTACTTGGAATTGGCGAAAGACTGTTTTCGCCGTGGCGATGCTCGCTTCGACGCGAGCGCGATTGAGCGGTTGGTAGGCCATGAGTTCGATCGAGGAGGTTACCAGCGGTGGGTGGCCGTGAGGTAGATCGTGCGCGGCGCAGCGATGGTATTGCTCCCCTGACCGATCGCGGCCTGGGGGAAGATCACGTCGGTGATATTCGCGGCGGTTAGCGAGTAGGACCACTTGCCCTTCGTATAGTCGCAGCCGACATCGTAGCGACTCGCCCCGGGCACCCGGTAGGTGTTCTCGGCCCGACCCCAGACCGAGGTCTGGTAGACGAGCCCCGCCTTGATTCCAAAGCCCTTCAGGGAGCCTTCGCGGAAATTATAGCGCGAAAAGATCTGCAACTTGTGATCCGGAATTCCGCGAAACTCCCGCTGGGTGCCGTCCGGCTTAACTCCCGGCGCGGTTGTGTCCATATTGGTATAGCCGCCGTAGATGAGGATCTGCTTGGTCAGATTTCCCGACCACTCCAGTTCCCATCCTTTGGCCCGGTTGCCGGCCTCGATGATCGCGATTTGACCGCCCGGGACGGAGGAGTCGGTTTGGTTGCGCACAAAGTCGTGCTGGAGGACCGTGAAGCGCGCCACACTGACGGAAAGGTTGCCCTGGAAGAAATTCGTTTTCACGCCGAACTCCCGGTTCGTGGTGATGGGGCTGATCCAACTGAGCACCTGACGGGGATCCGTGCCGGGTATGTTCGGGTAAAGACTCTGTTGCCGGCGGACCGACCCCGCTTCCGAATAGACGCCAAAAACCGCGAGCCACTTCAGGGGCTTGAGCGTCAGTCCATAGAGGGGACTGTTGACATGGTCAGGCAGGACCGAGCCGCTGTTGGTAAACCGTCCATTGAGGTTGTTGCGCGTCCATGATGCCTTGGCAAAGTCGCGCCGATAGCCGCCGGTGAGGATCGCCCGCTCCTTCCATGCAGAGATCTGGGCGTTGGCAAACGCCGCCCAACTTCCCGTCTTGCCGTAGTTGCTGATCGTCGTGGCCAGCGGCGTCAGGGGTGTGCGTCCGTGAACCGGCTGGATGAGGCTGATCGGTTGATGATTACCCGTGGCATAGGTGCGCTTGTTGATATCGCGGGTGACCTCGTAGCCGGCGAGAATCTGTCCGCCCAGCATCTCGTCCCAGAACTTGTCCTGAGCCGCGACGTCACCTTGCAGGCGCAACGATTTGTCCTGCCGGACATCCTGCTCGTAGGTGCGATTCGCGAGCAGATCGCCCGTGTTGTCGAAGTAGAAGCCATCCTGCACCAAGGCGCGGGTCGTGTCGCTCCGCAGCCGGTAGACCACCGCCGACTGGCGGGCGGACAGCACGCGGTTGAATTGATGAGTCAGTGTCGAGTAGAGCGCGCTGATGTTGGCCCGTCTCCCGTTGCCCGGCTCACTGGTGTAGATCTCGGGATCCGCCCAACGCCCGAGGGAGATGCGCGGCGTGACCCCCGCCGGCACCGGGACGGGTGTGGTGGAGTTGTTGAACACCGGCGCAAGGTAGGGCGTGCCAAACCCGGGCGGCGTCTCAACCTTGAGATACTCGAACTCATTGGTCCACTGGGTGCGCTTCCCGAAGTTCCAGGTGAATGAGGGGAAGATGCCGGTCTTGCGCACATTCTCCTCGTCGCGCCAACCGTCGGCATCGATGCGATTGAGAATCAGCCGGTAGGCGCCGCGTTTGTTCGCGACCGGGCCGGTGGTGTCGAACTGGCCGCGGATGAAGGACTGGGTCCCCACGGTGACCGCCGCACTCGTGGCTGCGGTAAATCGCGGCTTCTTCGTGAGCATGTTCACGAAGCCACCGCTCTCAGACGAACCGGCGATCGAAGCCGAAGGCCCTTTGATGATCTCGATGCGGTCGACATTCGTGATGTCCGACTCGTAGCCGGCGACGCGAAAGCCGTTGCGATAGCGGTTGGACACGAGAAATCCACGGATGACGCTGCCGTTGGGAACATTCTGACGCTCGGTGACGCCCGGAGTGTAACGGATCGCCTCCTCATAATTGTAGGCGCTCAGATCGCGGATCAGATTCGCGTTAATGACCGAGATCGACTGCGGCACGTTTTCCGCCGCGACCTTGAGGCGCGTGGCCGAACCCAGATTGGACGCGCCGTAACTTTCGCCCGAGGTCGCTTCGACCGTAAAGGCGCTCAACGTGACGGCTTCTTCCGCGCCGGTGGAATTGGGCAGCGGCGGGCGGCCGGGAGGCGTCTGGGCCCGAAGTGTCGAAAGCAGGACGCAGCAGACGACGAGGCATTTTGCGGAGTGCGCCGAAGTTCTAGGATCGTTCATGGAGGAGGTGGTGGGGGCAGTCTTTCTGGGGCACCAAGACCGACGGGGATTCCGGATAGCGTGCCACCCGCGGGCTCGGGGAAACGGCCGGCACCTTGGGCCTAGCCATCACCACGACGACGCTCTCTTTGTTTTCCCGTAAAATGCCCGCCCGCGGCCGGACCTCCCGCCGCCTCCGACTCTAGCGCCGCCGCACCGAAATCCCCGGCACCCAATGACCGCGCACGGCGACGATTTTCTCGTGTTTCGGAATGCCGAACTCGTTTGCCTGGAGTTGGCCGACGAGCAAGTCGGTCGCCGCTTCACCGACGGTTTCCGGATCGGAGTCGAGTCCGGCCAGCGGCGCCACGTCGCGCGACCAATCGAGGTGAACCAGCCCGACATCGGACGGCACACGCAGTCCGAGCCGTTCGACCCATCGGGCCACAGGCTGATCGGAGAACAGGATCACCTCGGGCCGGTGTGCCAAGTGCCACTGATCGAACTGGTCCGCCTCGCCGCCGGTGGCGGTGATCAGCGCCGGCACGCGGTCGGACACGACCATCCTGTTTTGGTGCAGGAGAAATGCGGCCAGCCAGGCTTGGTCCACCCGCGCTGAAAGCGCTTCGCTCAAGACGAGACCGATGCGGCGATAGCGGCGGCGCTCCAATTCATGCAGCACGAGCTGCATATCCTCATAATGCGAGGAGACGACGCGGTGCACCGCCGGATGTGATACGGTGAGCCCTTTGGTGACGCAGGCAAAGTGCGCCCAGGCGAGGTCGAGTCGACCCCCGCTCGCCGGGAGCGAGTGCAGGATCAAGCCGCGGATTCCGCGCGTGCGCAGGATTTTTGTCATCCGCGCGGGAGTCATTCCCGGCTCCGTGAGCCAGATTTCGTCGAGTGCGTAACCAAGCTGGCCGGCCCGACGCTTGGCCCCTTCGTAGAATCGCACGAGGTTTGACGTCCGTCGCCATCCGTCACGTGTCGCCCAGGCGGTAACGAAGCCGAGCGTCGCCTGGACCGGCTTTTCGTGCAGCGTGCGCAGCCGCGCCATCAACGACGACAGGACCGCGTCGGGCCGGTAACCGGCCTTGTGCGCGGCCGCCTGCACGCGCTTCCGCGTCGCGGGAAGCAGGCGAGGGTCATTGCGCAGGGCCAACGAGACGGTCATGTGCGACACGCCGAGTTGGGCGGCGAGATCACGCAGGGTAAGGCGGCGCTTCATTTTACGGGAAACTGCTTTTCGGATTTTCCCGCGGCAAGCTCCGTCGGACACTGGCGCATGGTCATCACTCGCCTTGAGACCCTGCATCTGCGTCCCCGTTGGCTGGTGGTTCGAGTCCATACCGACGCCGGGCTCTGTGGTCTGGGCGAGGCCACGCTGGAGGGGCGCTGTTTGACCGTGGAGACTGCGCTGCGCGAGATGGAGCGGTGGCTGATCGGCCAGGATCCCCGACGGATCGAGCACATCTGGCAACACCTCTACCGGGGGGGCTTTTATCGCGGTGGTCCCGTGCTGTCCTCCGCACTCTCGGGAGTCGACCAAGCGCTGTGGGATATTCTGGGGAAGACTCTCGGAGTGCCCGTCTATCAGCTGCTCGGCGGCGCGGTCCGGGAACGCATCCGGCTCTACGGCTGGATCAACGTCACCTCGACGGGCGACTACATCGAGGCGGCGGCCCGGCTGGCCGCCGAGCACAGGTTCACGGCGTTCAAGTGCACTCTGACCGACGCGATGCGTCCGCTGGAGTCGAAGGCGAGTCTGGAGGTGGCGGCGGAGAAGTTTCACGCCCTTCGCCAACGCGTGGGGGACGCGGTCGATATCGGCGTGGACCTGCACGGGCGCTGCACTCCGGCGGTCAGTCGCCAGCTGGCCAGGCTCATCGAGCCCGATCATCCGCTGTTCCTGGAAGAGCCCATTCTGGGCGACGATCCGGCGACGATGAAGGATCTCTCGGCCAGCACCACGATACCGCTGGCAACGGGCGAGCGGCTTTATACCCGATGGCAGTTCCAAGAACTCATCGCACAACGGGCCGTATCGGTCGTCCAACCCGATGTCGCCCACGCGGGAGGCATTTCGGAACTGCGGCGAATTGCGGCCCTGGCCGAGGGACGGGAGATCGCTTTCGCCCCGCACTGCCCGCTTGGTCCGGTAGCCCTTGCCGCGTGTCTGCATCTCGCGGCGGCGACGCCCAATTTTCTCTGCCAGGAGCACGTCACCCTCGGCGAGACGCTGCTCGCAACTCCGTTTGTCGTGCGCGACGGCTTTGCCGAACTGCCGGCTGGACCGGGGCTCGGCATTGAGCTCGATGAAGCCAAAGTAGCTGCCCAACGCTTCGACGGCCAATGGGACAATCCACGCTTTGCCTTGGAGGATGGCAGCTTCGCGGAATGGTGAGCGATCAATGACGATGAAAACATTTCTTGGCTGCGACTGGGGGACGACGTCCTTCCGCTTACGCCTGATCGAGGCCGGTAGCCGCCGCATCCTGGCCGAGCAGGTCGAGGCCGCCGGCGTCAGGCATTTCGCCGGGCTGGCACCCGCCGAGCGGGCCGATCGCATGGCTGCCTACCTTGCGGAGCGGATCGCGCAGTGGCCGGAGTTGGGGCCGGAGGTGCCCTTTGTCGTGACGGGCATGGCCGGTTCCACGCTGGGTTGGCAGGAACTGCCGTATGCCGAAGTGCCCTTCGCGCTTGATGGGGGCAACGCGGTGGTGATTTCGCTTGCTCTGCCGACCGGAGGCGGGGGACACCGGCCGGGGCTGCTGGTCTCGGGCGTGCGCACCGCGGAAGACATCATGCGCGGTGAGGAAAGTGCCCTGATTGGAGTGCAAGCGCTCGATGCGACGTTGATCGAAGCACCGGCACCGGTGCTATGCCTACTCGCGGGAACGCATCCGAAGCACGCGCAGATTCGCGACGGTCGCCTCGAGTCTTTCCGGACTTACCTTACCGGCGAACTGTTCGAGGTTCTCTCGAGGGATAGCGTCCTCGCCGCCTCCGTCCGCCGCCCAGAAAGCTACACCGAGCCCGCCTGGGACGAGTTCCACGCCGGGGTTTTGTGTGCAAAGGCGCTCGGTCTCTCCGCGGCGTTGTTTCAGGTGCGGGCGCAACAGATCCTGAAGCAGGTCAACCCGGAGCGAAACATCTGGTTTCTGAGCGGCATCCTCGTCGGCGATGAGTTAGACGAAATCGCGCGAAACCACGGGGACACGTTGCTTTGTCTGGTCGGCGACGCGTCACGAATTTCGCTCTACCGGGCCGCGCTCAGGATGCTGTCTCCGCAGCGGCGCCCCGAGAGTGTGCGCGAGATTTCGATCACGGAGGCCGTCGTCGCCGGCCAGGAGCAATTGCTACGGCGGCACGCTCCCCTGCGGAACCCATGAGATCCGCTTTTGATCTCGAGCGTTTCTTGGCGACGCCGCTCGTCGGTATCCTGCGCCGCGAGGATGAATTCGACTACCCGGGCATGGTCGGTGCCCTCATCGCCGGCGGGCTGAGCACGGTTGAAATCAGCTTCACGCACCCCGCAGCCCCCCAGCAAATCGCCGGCATGGTCGCCGCCGCTCACGGACGTCTGAATATCGGCGCCGGCACCGTGACCACCCTGGAACGTCTGGCCGCAGCGCGGGCGGCGGGGGCAACCTTCGTGGTCACTCCGGCCTTCGATCCCGAAGTGGCTGCAGCCACGATTGGCGCCAAGCTGCCGTTTTTTCCCGGAGCCTACACGCCGACCGAGGTCATGGCGGCCCACCGGATGGGCGCGACCATGGTGAAGCTTTTCCCGGCTGTCACACTGGGCCCCGCGTTTCTCCGCCAATTCAAGGCGGCTCTGCCGGAAGTGAAGCTGCTGCCTACCGGCGGGATCGCCCTGGCCCAGATCGCCGAGTGGAAGCGCGCCGGCGCGGACGGCCTGGGCCTCGGGGGCAGTCTTTTTCCCGAAGACCTCATCACCGGCGCCGACTGGTCTGCGCTGAGCACGCAGGTGCGGACGTTCGTTTCCGCCTGGCACGCCAAACATCCCCGTTAACCCATGAGTCAGCGCCCCGTCATTCTCGTCTCAAGTCCCTATCCATCGGACCTCGTCGCAAAGCTCGCGCAGGCCGCCGACGTAATCGTGCCGCCCAATGGCCAACCCCTGATCGGCTACGATCAGGTGCGGAGCCACGCGGCACGGCTCTCGGCGATCATCAATCAGGGGGAATTGCGCCTGGATCACGACTTGATTGCGGAGGCGCGAAACCTGCGGATCGTCGCCAGCGCTTCGATCGGCGTAAACAATCTAGCCCTGCCGGCGATACGAGCACGGATGGCTTGGTGCACCAATACGCCGGGGGCCTTCGCGGACGCCACCGCCGACTGCACCCTCGGCATGATGCTCATGCTGATGCGCAGACTCGGCGAAGCCGAGCGCTTTGTGCGCGCGAATCGGTGGCAGGCCTTTGCCCCTGGAAGTTGGGACGGGCTGCGGTTGCGCGGCAAGACGCTCGGGTTAATCGGCTACGGTCGCATCGGCCGCGCGGTGGAGCGCAGGGCCGGCGCCTTTGGGATGCGCGTAATCCACAATACGCGGACCTGGAGCGCTGAGCCGGGGTGGCGGGCCCGCGAAGCTTTGTTGGCTGAAGCGGACGTCGTTTCGCTGCATGTGCCGCTGAATGCCGATTCAACCGCCATGATCGATGCCAACGCGCTCGCACGGATGAAACCCGGGGCCTGGCTGATCAACCTCTCCCGCGGCGCGGTCATCGACGAGCCGGCGTTGATCTCGGCGCTCGTTGACGGTCGGCTGGCCGGGGCCGCACTCGACGTCTTCGCCCATGAACCCGCGGTGCCGGAGGTATTGCGCACGATGGAGAACGTCGTGCTGACACCGCACCTCGGCGGCGGATCGCAGGAAGGTCGCCGCGAAGCTCAGGAACAATGCGTCGAAAATGTCCTGCGCGTTCTGCGCGGTGAACGCCCTATCGCCGAATGCATCGTCGTAGAACCCGAGGCTGCGCCTCGGTGCTGATACTTTCCGACCCACCGCAATTCCCCACACCCTATCCCATGAAATTATCCCAGCGGTCCATTACGTCCCGCATCCGGCTGTCGCTGGTCGCGATCCCGCTTCTTGTCTTGTGGATCCAGCACGTGTCGTTCGCCGCCACGCCCACCGCCAGGCCGAATTCGGGCATTCCCGCGAACTGGCGCAATATCGCCAGCGGCTGGACGATTCCCGACGAGGACTACGCAGATCAGCCCTACATCGTGAAGGCCGACGACGGCGCGTGGGTCTGCGTCATCACCACCGCAAACGGCCACGAGGGGGCCACCAGCCAACACGTCGTCGCGACACGGAGCACCGACTTCGGTCGCACCTGGTCGCCCTTGATCGAGATCGAGCCGTCGGGCCCGCCTGAGTCCTCCTACGTGACGATCCTGAAGACCCCGGCCGGCCGACTCTACGCGTTCTACAACTATAACAAAGACAATCTGCGGGCGGTGAAGCGCACCGATGGCGTGATGGAAAAGCGCGTCGATACGCTGGGTTATTTCGTGTTCAAGTATAGCGACGACCACGGTAAAACGTGGTCCAAAGAGCGGCACGAGATTCCCATCCGCGAAACAGCGGTCGATCGCGAAAACATCTACGGGGGCAAGGTGCGGTTCTTTTGGCACGTCGGTCGCCCGCTGATTCACCGGGGCTCCGCTTATGTCACGCTGCACAAGGTCGGCAATTTCGGGCCCACCTTCATGACGAAATCCGAGGGAAATTTCCTGCGTAGCGATAACCTCCTGACGGAACGCGATCCGACGAAGATTCGCTGGGAGACCCTCCCCGACGGCGACATCGGCTTGCGCTCGCCCGTGGGTGAAATCGCCGAGGAGCAGAGCATTGTCGCGCTCTCGGACGGCAGTCTCTTCACCGTGTATCGCACCGAGACGGACTATCCGGTCCATGCCTACTCGCGTGATCACGGTCGCACGTGGACCAAGCCCGAGTTTATGACCTACGGGCCGGGCGCGCGAAAGGTGAAGCATACCCGCGCGGCCAATTTCGTGTGGCAGGCCGGCAACGGGCGCTACCTGTATTGGTTTCACAACCATGGCGGGACGACCTACAGCAACCAACGCAATCCCGCCTGGCTCGCCGCCGGGCACGAGGTCGACACCCCGGCCGGAAAAGCGATCGCATGGTCGGAGCCGGAGATTCTCCTCTACGACGACGATTGGATCGTTCGCATGAGCTACCCGGATTTCGTGGAGGACGCCGGGCGGTTCTTTTTCACGGAAACGCAAAAGACCATCGCCCGCGTGCATGAAGTGCCCGCGGAGTTTCTCGAAATGCTGTGGAACCAGCACACCGCCAAAACCGTCGCGCGCAAAGGGCTCATCGTCGACGGCGGGATCGAGAGCGTGCGGAGTGCTCGGCGGTTACCCTTGCCGCGCCTGCCTGATCTGGGGGCACCGAAGGACAAGGAGGGCGGAGGCTTCAGCGTCGAGTTCGCCGTAAGGCTGGAAGCCATGGAAGGCGGTCAAACGCTCATCGACGCGCGGGACAGCAACGGCAATGGCTTCGCCGTCAGCACGACGGACCGCGGCACCGTGCAACTCTCGCTGCGCGGCGCGCTCGGGCCATCGTCGACCGGCAGTTTCTCCGGTGACGTGCGTGATTTCGGCCTGGGCGAGATTTCATGGGATTGCGATCCCGGCGTGCTCAAGTCGGGGGAGTGGCACCATTTCGCCATCATCGTGGACGGCGGACCCAAGACCATTTCGTTTGTCGTCGATGGAAAGCTTCACGACGGCGGCGAGCGCCGGCAGTTCGGCTGGGCCCGATTCCCGCGCGAACTGCGCACGGTCAATGCAACCAACCAGGTTACCATCGCCCCCGGAATCCGCGGCGAGATACGCCAGGTGCGCATCTATGACCGGGCCCTGCGCACCAGCGAAGCGGTCGGGAATTGGCGAGCGGGCAGCGGCAGAAACTAGGCCGCTGCGAGAATGATGGTTCCCATGCCAAAGGATTCCGGAGCAACGAAAATTCCGTCCAGCCCTGTCCATTCGACCAATGTCGGCGTTACGAATCCGTTTCGGCTGCTGCTGACGCGGCGCGGGGTCTTGCCCTGCCCGTTTCCGCGGCCCTGTTCTGGGTCTTGATGCTGCCGCCCGATGGAGCAGGCCATGATCCCGATCATTGCCCTCCTCGGCTGCGATCCTCGGGTGCCTATGGACTCGGACGTGTGCGTCCTGGCGGTGTCGGGTTGTTGGATCTACCGCGGCGTCAGCTTGGCCACTGCTTCCATCTTTGAGTGCACGTGGAGCTTTTCGTAGACCCGCCGGATGTAGGAGTGGACGGTGTTCTGCGAAACACCCAGCAGGTCGGCGATCTCTTTGTAAATTTTCCCCTGCGCCAGCAATTGCAGGACCTGCCGTTCCCGCTCGGAGAGTTGGGCGATCTCGTCGCCGCTCGGGCGCGCGGGTTGGAACGAACGCACCACTTGGCGCGCCACGCTGCTCGTCATCGGGGAGCCTCCGGCCAGCACTTCGCGCAGGGCGGGGACAAGTTCGGCCGGCGCAGCCCGTTTCAACAGGTAGCCCACCGCGCCCGCGGCCAGCGCCTCGAAGATGTTGTTCGCGTCGTCATACACCGTGAGCATGACGAAGTGCGTGGCGGGCAGGTGGGGCTTGAGATGGCGCACGCATTCGATGCCGCTCGTGCCGGGCAGATCGATATCCATCAGCACGATGTCGGACCGCGCGCGGGGCAGTTCATCCCGGGCGGTTTCGGCATCCGGGCAGATGATGCCGCAGTCGAATCCGGCGTCGGCCAACAGACCCGCCAACAGGCGGCGGGTTTTGGGATCGTCCTCCACAATCGCGACGGTGGCCATCGGGCGCATGGTCGCATCTGGCGATCGTTTTGTCATGTCACCACTTCGGGTGACGCGGCGGAGGCCGCGGCTACCCGAAGGCGAAAAGCGACGGTCGTGCCGCCGCCAGGGCGGTTGGACCAGGTGACGCTGCCGCCGAGCTGGGCCATGCGCTGTTGCATGCTGGCCAGGCCGACGCCGTTGCGGGCGGAGGCGACCCGGGTGGAGCCGTCCGGAGGACCGCGTCCGTTGTCTTCGAGCAGCAGGATGAGCTCCGGGCCGACCCGCTGCTGCGTGAATCGCACCTCGGTGGCGCCGGCGTGCTTTATCACGTTGTGCAACGCTTCGCGCAGGGCGAGGTAGAGTTTATGGCGCACTTCCGCCGACAGACCGACGTGCGCCCCGTCGATGGGAATGTCGATGTGGCACTGTAGGCCGGCCCGTTGGGCAAACTCCTGCACGGAGCCACCCAGGTAGGAGAGCAGGCTCTCCAGCGAGTCGTGCCGCGGATTTATCGCCCAGACGATTTCGTCGATGGCCTCGGTCATCTCGGTCGTGGCGCCCTGAATTTCGCGGATGCGCGTCGCGACGGTTTTCGGTTCGGTGGCGACGCGGAGGGCCGAATGCGCGAGGAAGGTCAGTTCCGTCAGTCCGGAGCCGATCTTGTCGTGCAGATCGTGGGCGATCCGGGTGCGGTCGCGTTCGATGGCGCGGGCGCGTTCGATCTGATCGAGTCGACGGCGGTGGCGGGGACGGAAATGCCAAGCGCGGGGAAACGGGCGTGACGCGCGGCGGGGGCGTGTGTTTGCGTGCGCCCATGCACACGGCAAAACGGGTGGCGTTTCTCGGGCTCGGCATCATGGGCGGCGGCATGGCAGGGCGGCTGCTCGGGGCGGGCTGGGCGGTGACGGTCTGGAACCGCACGCGCGCGAAGGCGGAACCGCTGGCGGCGGCAGGTGCCCGGATTGTGGATACGCCGCGTGCGGCGGCGCAGGGGGCCGACGTGATCGTGAGCATGGTGGCCGACGACGTGGCGTCGCGCGCGGTCTGGCTCGGGCCGGACGGTGCGCTGGCCGGTGCGGCGCGCGGCGTGCTCGCGGTGGAGTGCAGCACGTTGACCGTGGCCTGGGTGAAGGAGCTCGCGCAGGCAGTGGCGGCGGTGGGCGGGGAGCTGGCGGATGCGCCGGTGACGGGCAGCCGCGGGCCGGCGGCGGCGGGGGAGCTGAATTTCCTGGTCGGGGCCTCGGCCGAGGCGCTGGTCCGGCTGGAGCCGGTGCTGAAGCCGATGAGCCGGAGCATCACGCACCTCGGGCCGGTCGGCAGCGGCGCGCTGGTGAAGCTGGCGAATAATTTTGTGTCGGGCGTGCAGGTGGTGGCGTTTGCGGAGGCGCTGGCATGGCTGGAGCGGAGCGGTGTCGCGGTCGGGCCGGCGGCGCGGGTGATCACCGAGGGGGCGCCGGGGAGTCCGATCGTGAAACTGATGCACGCGCGGATGAGCGCGCCGGACTACTCGCCGAATTTCTTCCTGCGGCTGATGGCGAAGGATGTGGGCTATGCGATCGAGGAGAGTGGCCGGGCGGGCGCGACGCTGGTGATGGCGGAGGCGGCGTTGCGGCGCTACCGCGAGGCGATCGCGGCGGGGCACGGCGACCGCGACATGGCGGCCGTGGTGGAGCCGATGCGCGGAAAGGCGGCGCGGGCATGAAGATCGAGATCCTGCGGGACAAGGCGGAGGCGGGCCGGGTGGCGGCGCGTGCGGCGGCGGCGGAGATCCGTGCGGCGATCGCAGCGCGCGGGGAGGCACGGATCATCGCGGCGACCGGTAATTCGCAGCTCGAGTTTCTCGCGGCGCTGGTGCGCGAGCCGGAGGTGGCGTGGGACCGCGTGGAGATGTTTCACCTCGACGAGTATGTGGGGCTGCCGGAGTCGCATCCGGCGTCGTTCCGCCGTTATCTGCGGGAACGCTTGATCACGCCGGTGAACCTGCGGCGGCATCACCTGCTGGCGGCGGAGGTGGATCCGGACCAGACCTGCCGGACGGTGGGGGCGGCGCTGGCCGCGGGGCCGATCGACGTGGCGTTTGCCGGGATCGGCGAGAACGGGCACCTGGCGTTCAACGATCCGCCGGCGGATTTCGAGACGGAGGAGCCCTATCTGGTGGTGCGGCTCGACGAGGCGTGCCGGCGGCAGCAGGTGGGCGAAGGGTGGTTTGCGACGCTCGCGGACGTGCCGGAGCGGGCGATCACGCTCTCGATCCGTCAGCTCTTGAAGGCGAAAACGATCGTGTGCTCGGTGCCGGAGGCGCGGAAAGCGCCGGCGGTGAAGACGTGCCTGCGCGGTCCGGTGTCGCCGCTCGCGCCGGCGTCGATCCTGCAAACGCACGCACGGGCCACGGTGTATCTCGATCGGGAGTCGGCCGCGCTGCTCTGAGTGCGGCGGGATCGGGCGGCTCAGAAGAGAGCGTTGAACGGCACGCGGGTGTCGCGTGTGAAGGCGCCGCCGGTGGCGGAGTTGAGTTCCACCCAGGAGGTGACGCGCACGACGGGTGCGCTGGGGGTGGGACCGCCGCTGGCGATGTTCACGCCGAGCTGGGTGTCGTAGTGGAGTTCGGTCGAGCCCTTGATGAGGACGGAATTGCCGATGAGGGCGCCGAAGACGCTGCCGTTGCCGTCGACGGTGATGTTGCCGTTGGCGGCGTAGATGGTGCCGTAAAAGGCGCTGGAACCGCCGAGCGTGATGAGCTGCGGAGGTGTATCGGCGGCCTTGGTGCCCCAGATGGAAATCTTGGCGGCGTTGGTGGTCTGGTTGACCATGCCGTTGCCGTTGAGGGAAATCGTCCCGGGCGAGTAGAGGTTGAGCGAGGGATTGGTGGCGCCGGTGCCTCCGACCTCGATGCGGCCGGAGCCGCCGATGGTGACATTACCGGTGGCGACGAGGTCGACGGGGCCCTTGATCGAGAGCACGTCGGAACCGCCGACGGCGACGTTGGTGACGGTGTAGAGATAGCGGCCGTTGGGGCCGGGGGTGTCACCGGAGCGAGGGAGCGTGACGGAACTGGAGGGCCACGTGGTGCCGAGAGGGTAGGCGGTGCCGCTGGTGGGTGGCGGTGTGGCGTCGACGAGGTTGGTGCTGAAATCGGTGCGGACGCGGCTGGTGTCCACGGCGGGAGACGCGGGAGACGTGGCGCCATAGATGCGGCCGCTGGAGCCGACGATCGGGGCGGCGCCGCCGGTGGCGACGTAGCCGTAGATGGTGGACGAGCCGCTGACGACGACGGTGGCGTTGGTGGCGATGCTGGCGCGGTCGGAGCGGTTGGTGGTGGGGTTGTAGGGTCCGAGCGAGGAGTCGTAGGCGTCGACGTCGGCGCTGCCGTCGACGGTGATGTTGGAGCGGCCGACGACGGTGTTGCTCCAGATGCGGCGGGAGGTGGCGCCGACGCGCAGTTGTTTCACCAGGCGCGGTTGGTTGGGAAACGTGGCGACGCCGCAGGCGGTGACGACGGGGGCGCTGCCGAGGGCATCGTCGACGCGGATGTAGATGGACCCGGTGGCCTGGCGGAGATCGAGGCCGGAGATGACCTTGCTATAGTCGCCGGTCGTGCCGCTGATGAGGGACCAGCCGTTGGCGGTGTTGAAGCCGCCGGTGTTGGTCGCGTAGAGGCCTTCCTCGATGCCGGCTTCGGCGAGGTTCAGGAGGGCGGTGAGGTAGAACGAGCGGCTGGCGAGGCGCGCCTCCTGCGCGGAGCGGACGAGGAAGCCCGTGGCGATGACGGCCGTGACCGCGGCGAGGATGAGAACGGTGATGACGGCGCTGCCGCGTTGCCGAAGGGAGCGGGAGCGCGGGTTGAGGAGAAACACCCGGTGATCATCCCGAGAGTGAGGGGTTTTGGTTAGGGTCTAATGCTCAGAAATTTCGCGCCTATTGTCGGATTCCGATCAGGCTTATTTAGTATGCAGTAAGACCCATCGGGATAGGCCGGAACAGATTTCTCCCATGCGCGGCCAAACCTGCGCGGGGGCGTCAAAACAACGCGGAGAAAGGGGGGCGCTTGTCGCGGGCGAAGGCGCTGCCGCTGGTCGGGGCGGCGCTGAGCTCCGCCCAGGAGGTGATGCGGAGGGTGCCCGCGGAGGCGGTGGCGCCGGCGACCGGTCCGCCGGGGGAAAGAGCGTTCGTGAGTTGGAGATCGTAGTGGATATCGGCTGTGCCGCCGATGTTCACGTTGCGTCCGATGATGGCCCCGTAGATGCCGCCCTTGCCGGACAGGGTGACGTTGCCGTTGGCGGCGTAGAGGGTGCCGTAAAAGGCGGTGGAGTTGTTGAGCGTGATTTCCTGGGCGCTGGAATCGGAGGGCTTGGTGCCCCAGATCGAGACCTTAAGTGGGATGCCGGTTTCGTTGACGATGCCGGAGCCGTTGAGGGAGATGGTGCCGGGCGAGTAGAGATTCAGTGAAGGATCTACGGCGGAGCTGCCGCCGACGGTGATTGAGCCGGACGTGCCGACCTCGATTTTGCCCGCGACGGCGATATCGACGGGGCCGTTTATTTTCAGGATGGCGCTGCCGGCCACGCTGAGGGAAGTGGCGGAGTAAAGGTAGCGACCGTTGGGCCCGAGGGTGTCGCCCGGACGAGGCAGGGTGATGACGGTGGAGTCTTTGATGGCAACGGAACCCAGAGAATTGGGAGCGCCGGTCGGAGCGGAGGCGTCGGTGAGATTGGCGTTGAAGTCCGAGCGCACGCGGGAGGTGTCGATCGCGGTGGAGCCGGGCGTCGTCGCGCCGTAGATGCGACCGGAGCCGCCGACGGTGGGGGAGCCACCAGCGGTCGCGACGTAGCCGTAGATCGAGGCGCGACCGGAAACGGTGATGTGGGCCGCGGTGGCGACGGTGGCGCGGTCGGAGCGGTTGGTGGTGGGGTTATAGGGCCCGAGGGCGGAGTCGTAGCTGTCGATGTCGGCCTGCCCGGAGAGGGTGATGTTGCCGCGGGCGACGAGGGTGTTGGCCCAGATGCGGGAAGAGGTGCGGCCGCCGACGCGGATCTGCTTCACGACGTTCGCTTGGCCGGGCATGCTGAGCACGCCTGCCGCGGTGATGACCGGGGTGGCCGAGGCGGCCTGATCGACGCGGAGGTAGATCGCGCCGGTGGCTTGGCCATACTTCAAGCCGGAGGTGACAATCTTGACGTAATCGGAGGTGCTGCTGGGGGCGAGGGACCACGAGCCTCCTGAGGTGATTGCGTTCGTATTGAGGTCGTAGATCGCCTCCTCGAGGCCCGCTTCGGCGAGGTTTACGGCCGCGGCGAGGTAGAAGGCGCGGTTGGCGAAGCGCGATTCGGAGACCGCCCGATTGAGGAGTCCGGCGACAATCAGCGCGGTGACGGCGGCCAGAACGAGCACCGTGATAACGGCGCTGCCACGACCGGGAGCCGGTGATAGTCCGCGCCTCATGCTACCGAAAATGAACGGGAGGCGCGGTATCGCGAGATGTGGGACTGCTCAATCGTGGCCGTGAATGTCTACTCAGGGCGGCGCGATCCGGCGCGGGACGGCGCGGGAGCTGGGGTGGGGAAATGAGTTAAGTTTTACTACGTAAGGGTAGTCCGTAGGGGCCGAAAAATACGGAGTGGAAACATGCGTTCAGGCCTATTGTGTGAAGCCTGCTCAGACTTATCTCCGCGCTGCATGAGAAACCCGAATTCTCCCTCCCTCTGCGTCTCACCGCGCGTGGCGGGCAGCCGTGGGCGGGTGGAACGGCGGAGAGGACTTCGGAAGGACCGGCGTGGAATGACGTTGGCGGAGGTGCTGGTGGCGGCGGTGCTGCTGGCGTTTGTGGTGATGACGTCGCTCACGGCGCTCTCGCAGGCGCTCGGCTATGTGCGGCACGCGCGGATGATTACGCTTTCGAGCCAGATCCTGCAGTCGGTGATGGAGGATTTGCGGCTCCGGAACTACGGGGCGCTGAAAACCTACGCGGCGCAAACGCAGCCGGTGAACCTGACGTCGACGATCAACTCGGAGCGCTTTGCTTCGAATTTCACGTCGGGATTCACGGTCGGGGCCACCTTCACGACGCTGGTGGCGTCGCTGCCGGGGCAACCGGGGAAGATTTCGGTGAAACTCACGGTCACGTGGGCGGAGCAATCCGGCACGTTCACGCGCTCGACGGTGAGTTATTTCGGCGAACAAGGCTTGAGCGATTACATCTATGTCGGTTGGGCGCCCTGAAGGACGAAAACGCGGCAGCGCGCTGATCACGGTGCTGATCCTGGCCGCGGTGACGGCAGTGATCGCGGCGAGTCTGATCTCGCATGCGGCGCTGGAGGCGCGGCTGGCGACGCGATCGCTTTTTCAGGCGGTGGCGTTGAATCTCGCCGAAGGGGGGATCGAGGAGGGGCTGTATGCGTTGAATCGCGGTTCGTTCGCGAGTGCGGATGGCTGGGCGGTGGCGAGCGACAGCTCGTCGTCGTTTGTGAAGACGATCACCGGGATTCAGCTCACGCAGGCAACCGGTGAGGTCTATGTGCGGGTGGATGCGCCGAGCGGCTCCGCGCCGACGGTGGTGGCGGCGGGTGTGGTGCGCATCCCCAACCAGCCGCCGCTGGCCAAGCAGGTGCGGGTCGGCACGCGCCGGCGGAAGCCGTGGTCGAACGGGATGGTGGCGAAGAACGACATCACGTTTTCGGTCGCGAGCTCGGTGGACAGCTACGACTCGAGCGTCGGACCCTACAATGTGGCCACCAATCGCACGGACCGGGCGACGATCGCCACCAATTCGGCGGCGGTCGGAGCCATCGAGCTGACGGGGGCTTCCAGTATCTACGGCTATGTGGCGACCGGCGGCTCGGATCCGACGGTGGCGTTGGGTCGGATCTACGGAGCGACCTCGCCGGGGGTGCCGGCGCCGCCGACCGCGTATGTCGATCCGGCGCGGGTGCGGCGGGATTTTGCGACCAATCTCCCCAACATCGCGGCGCCGACCGGCACGGGCTACAATCTCGGCAACCTCGCCGTGAGTTTTTTTGGCGTCACGAATCTGCCGCGCACGGGTGACACGCCGGGCGCGAACGGGCGCTATCTTTATTTCGCCAACTCGGTGAGCGTCTCGCTGCTCGGCACGCTCAACATCCGGGGACCGGTCGATCTGGTGGTGTCGGGCAACACCACGGTCGCGCTTGGCGGACAGTTCAAGGTCGGCGGGAGTGGGTCGACGAATCCCTCGCTGAACCTCTATGCCAACGGCAATGTGACGCTCGCGGTTTTCGCCAACGAGATCGCTGCGACGTCGCTCAATCCGGACAAGGTGACGATCTGGGGGACGAACACGACGGCGCAGACGATCGGCATCTCGGTGCTCTCGTCGTTTACCGGCACGATCTACGCGCCGAATGCGACCCTGAATCTCTCGCTCGGCGCGGACATCTACGGCGCGATGGTGGCGAAGGATGTGAACGTGTCGGTCTACGGCCAGTTCCACTGGGATTCGCGGCTGGCGAACGTGGAGGCGGACGGCTTCGGCTACGGTGTTTCCGCGTGGGCCGAGCTGACCTCGGTGGCGGGTGGAGGCGGGGCGTTTGCGCGCGATCGGCGGGCGCCGTTCAACACGATCTTCTGAGTGCGCCGGCGCGGTCGCCGGCGCGGGCGTGCATGGGCAGACGCGGAATCGGAAAACAAAAAGGGCGTCGCTGCGCGACGCCCGGGGGAGGAAAGGCGGACGGGAGTCCGCGGCCCGCGTTTACTTCAGCTCGCGGATCTTGATGTTCCGATACCAGCAGTCGTCGTTGTGGTAGGTGAGCATGATGTGGCCCTCGATCTTGTCGCCGAAGCCGGCGTCGTTCTTGAACTTGCTCTTGGCGATGCCGGCTTTGACCGCCTCGCTGCCGAGTTCGTAGGTGAGGACGTTTCTGCCGTTGAGCCAGTGCTCCACTTTCTTGCCGCGGACGACGATCTTGGAGTGGTTCCACTCGCCGACGGGCTTCATCGGTTTGTCGGCGGCGGGCGGCAGGACCTCGTAGAACGAGGCGGTCTGGCGGTGCGGCCCGATCTTGCCGTCGGGATGGCCGGCGTCGTCGAGCATCTGGTATTCGGGGCCGGGCGACTTGGGGCGGGCCTCGGTGACGAAATACTTCACGCCGTTGTTGCCGGCGGGCGGGAGCTTCCATTCCCAGCTGAGCTCGTAGTCGTTGAATTTCTTCTCGGTGATGATGTTGTCGCCGACGGCCTTCTGGCCCTTCGGCGTGGCGAAGCAGCGGAGCGTGCCGCCCGAGGCGTCCCAGCCGCCGATGGGCTTGTCGGCCTTGCCGTAGACGCGCCAGCCCTGGAGCGATTTGCCGTCGTAGAGGAGCTGCCAGCCTTCGGATTTTTCCTTGGCGGTGAGCTGGTTGTCGGCCGCGAAGGCCGGCGCGATGAGCGCGGTGGAGAGGGAGAAGGCGAGGGCGAGGACGCGGGGGTTCATCGGTGGAGCCGCCGATGAAACGGGTGGGACGTTCGAAGTCGAGAGCGCGGAGGACCGTGGGGAAAGGGACGGAAGCGGGGTGGCGGAGGAATTCCACTTGTTCCGCGCGCGGGCCCGGCGTATCCACGCCCTCCCTTCGCCGACCCCATGCCGTCCGACGTCATCATCCGCGACCTGCACAAGCGCTACGGCAGCGTGGCGGCGGTGCGCGGGGTGAGTTTCGAGGTGGCGAAGGGCGAGATCTTCGGGCTGCTCGGGCCCAACGGCGCGGGCAAGACCACGACGGTGGAGTGCCTCATCGGGCTGCGTGCGCCGGACGGCGGCACGCTGGAGGTGTGCGGTATCGATGCGCGCCGGCAGCCGCAGGAAGTGAAGCAACATCTCGGCGTGGCGCTGCAGAGCACGGCGCTGCAGGACCACATCACGCCGGCGGAGGCGGTGCGTCTGTTCGGCTCGTTTTATCGCGAACGTGCGGAGCCGGAGGCGCTGCTGGACCGTTTTGCGCTGCGGGAAAAGGCGCACGCGCGTTTTGCGACGCTCTCGGGCGGGCAGCGGCAGCGGCTGGCCCTCGCGCTGGCGTTTGTGAACCGGCCGAAAGTCGTGGTGCTCGATGAGCCGACGACGGGTCTCGACCCGCAGGCGCGGCGCGAGCTGCATGCGGACATCCGGCGCATGCGCGAGGATGGCTGCACGGTGGTGCTGACGACGCATTACCTCGAGGAGGCGGAGCGGCTGTGCGATCGCATCGCGATCGTGCACCGCGGCGAGGTGGTGGCGACGGGCACGCCGCGGGAGTTGATCGCGCAGGCGAGCGGCGCGCAGGCGGTGCGGCTCGTGACGACGGCACCCGTGCCGCGGGAATTGCTCGCGGCGCTGCCGGGAGCGGAGGAGGTGACGGTGGACGGCAACACGGCGACGTGGCGGACGACGCGGCCGACGGAGACGGTGGCGGCGGTGGGGCGGGTGCTGGTGGAGCGGCGGGTGGAGTTGCTCGAGCTGACCGTGCGGCGCTCGTCGCTCGAGGATGTGTTCATCGGACTGACGAAGGAGGACGCATGAACGCCCTCGCCGAGCATCTGCGGATCTCCCTGCGGCTCCACTTCCGGAACAAGATGGCGCTGCTCTACGGCTATCTGTTTCCGCTGATTTTCCTCGTGGCGTTTGCGGTGCTGTATCGGCACGAGCGGGTGCCGCTGCTGCGGCACATGGGCGAATTGCTGACGGTGGCGGTCCTGGGCGGCGCGTGTTTCGGCCTGCCGACGACGCTGGTGAGCGAGCGCGAGCGCGGGGTGTGGCGGCGCTACCGGCTGACGCCGATTCCGACGTGGGCGGTGGTGACGAGCACGGCGCTGGCGCGCTACGTGATCGTGCTGACGGCGGGGCTGCTGCAGCTGGCGCTGGCGATGGCGATCGGCATGACGCCGCCGGAGCATCCCTTCGACCTGTGGGTGACGTTCACGTTTGTGGCGTTTGCGTTCATCGGGCTCGGGCTCGTGATCGCGACGCTGGCGGACAACGTGCCGGCGGTGCAGGCGCTGGGGCAGTGCATCTTTCTGCCGATGCTGATCATCGGCGGCGTGGCGGTGCGGCTCTCGGCGCTGCCGGAGTGGGCGCAACATGTCTCGGCGTTTTTCCCGGGCCGATATGCGGTCGAGGCGATCCAGGCGTCGGTGAACGGACGCGGGCTGGAGGGCGCGCGCTTCAGTCTGCTGGCGCTGGCGTTGACGGGCTTTGCGGGCTGCCTCGCGGGCGCGAAACTTTTCCGGTGGGATGCGAACGAGCGGTTCGCGCAACGGGCGGGGAAGGTGTGGCTGATTCCGGCGGTGGGAGCGTGGATCGCGGTCGGCTTGCTCGCGGAGTGGCGTGGACGCATCGCGATCCCGGTCGACCGCGAACTGCCGGCGGAAACGACGCCGGGGCGGAAGGAGACGAAGACTCCGGCCTCCACACCGCCTGCGGTGTCGCCCACGCCCGCGCCCGTGCCGGCGCCGGCGGTCACTCCGGCGCCGAATCCGCCGACGATCGGGACTGGGACGCCGGTGGCGACGAGTGGGGCGCCGACGGTCACGGTTCCGCCCGTGCCGGCGCGTCCGCTGCCTTTGCCGCCGCCCGAGCCGGTGTGGGCAAAGATCACGGCGAAGGAGATCGACGGACTGGATTTCCATGTGCCGCCGGACCACGGCATCGTGTCGCCCTTCGCCGGCCCGGATGAGTTGGCCGAGGACTTCATGAAGCAGCAGGTCGACGACGTGCGGCGGAAGCTGCCGGCGTGGCCGCCCGGCGCGGACGAGGACGACCTGCGCTCGGTGCGGAACATTCTCTATGTCGCGGCGGTGCCGGATGCGATCCAGATGCCGGTGGAGCGTTATCTGCCGCGCGTGGTTTACGAATACCTGCTCGATACCTATCCACGGGAGAAGCTCACGAAGATCCTCACCTACATCGCGCTGCATCCGGAGGAAGGACCGGTGATCGACGACATCTCGGATCTCGGGATCGAGGGCACCGTGGGCGACCCGATGCTGGTGCGCGAACGCGCGTATCTCTACGCGATCAAGATGATCGCCCGGCTCACGGAGCGGGTGAAGGAGTGAGTTGGGTGAGTTGAAAGCTGAAGGTTGAAAGTTGCAGGACGCCGAGGAGGGAGACGGGCGAGTCGGGGCGGGAAGAAACTTTCGAATGAAAACGTCGACGCTGAGGTTGGGTTTGCTGGTCGGATTCGTGATGGCGCTGGTGATCGTGCCGTTCCTGATTTTCGGCGAACGCCTCGAGTCCTCGGTGCTGCCGTGGCTGGAGTCGCGGCAGGAGCGGACGCTCCTGCTGACGGTGGCGGCGATGCTGCTCCTCGCCGCGGACAGCGTGGCGCCGGTGCCGGCGACGGTGGTGATCATGTATCTCGCGTGGAAAGCCGGCTGGGTCGCGGGGATCGTGGGCGGCACGCTGGGGATGAGTGCGGGCGTGCTGGCGGCGGGCTGGCTCGGGCGGGAGGCGGTGGGCCGGCTCGCGCCGAAGTTCATCCCGGACGCGGAGCTCGCGCGGCTGCGCGAATCGCTGCAGCGGCGGCTGGTGCTGACGCTCGCGTGCCTGCGGAGCGTGCCGGTGCTGGCGGAGACCTCGGTGATCGTGGCGGCGGCGGCGGGCGTGCCGGTGCGGCGGATCTTTCTGGCGACGCTGCTGCCGAACTTCGTGGTGGCGACCATCTACTCGGTGGCGGCGGCGCTGTCGCGTTCGGCGGAGGATTCGGGCACGATCGCGGGCGTGACGTTCCTCGCCACGATGGCGGCCTCCTATGTGCTCTGGCGCGTGATGGAGAAACGCGGGACCGCACCCGCGGCGTGAACGCGCGCGGAAACCGCCGGGCGCTCCCTTGACGTGCGGGGCGGGAACCGCGCAGGCTCGCGGCGCTTTTTTCCCCATGCGACCGATTGTCCAGATCTCGCTCGATCTCATCGATCGCGCCGAAGCGCTTGCCACCGCCGAGATGGCGTTGCGCGCCGGCGTCGATTGGCTGGAGGCGGGCACGCCCTTCATTCTCGCGGAAGGCACGCACGGCGTGCGTGCGCTGCGCGAGCGTTTCCCCCAGACGCCGATCGTGGCGGACCTGAAGATCATGGACGGGGGCTACCTCGAGGCGGAGATGATGGCGAAGGCCGGCGCGACGCACGTCGTGGTCATGGGCCGCGCGCATCCCGAGACGATCAAGGTCGTGGTGAAAGCCGGGCGCGACTACGGCGTGAAGGTGATGGGCGACAACCTGGGTTTCCCCGACATGGTCGACGCAGCGCGGCAGCTCGAGGACCTCGGCTGCGACTACGTGATCCACCACATCGGTTACGACGAGCGGCGCGGCATCGCGGCGCGCGGCGAGCGGATGCCGAGCCCGCTCGACCGGCTGCGCGAGGTGGTCGACGCGGTGAGTGTGCCGGTGCAGGCGGTCGGCGGGCTCACGCTCGAGCAGGCGGTGCGCACTCCGGAGTATGGAGCGCCGCTCGTGGTGATCGGCGCGCCGCTGGCGGTGGATGCGGATGCGTTCCGCACCGCGGACGGAAATCTCGAGGGCACGCTGCGGATCATCTCCGACCGCGTGCACGGCTACGGCGACGTGGCGGTGAAAACGAAGCGCGCGACGGCGCGTTGAGGAGGCCAATCATGAAGAGCCCGGCGGTGGTTAATTTTTCGCGTGAGCCGCACAGCGTGGAGTTGCGGGAGTTTGCCCGGCCCGAGGCCGGGCCGGATGACGTCATCCTGGCGGTCGAGGCGGTCGGCGTGTGCGGCAGCGACCTGCACCAGTGGACCAGCTCGCACAGCTGGCCGGTGAATTATCCGGTCGTGCTCGGGCACGAATTCGGCGGCCGGATTGCCGAGCTCGGGGCCAACGTGCGCGGCTGGAGCGAGGGCGATCGTGTGGTCAGCGAGACCGCGGCGGTGATCGACGCCAACAGCCCGCTCACGCGGGCGGGGCTCTACAATCTCGATCCGAAACGAAAGGGCTTCGGCTACGGCGTCGACGGCGCGATGACGCGCTTCGTCAAGGTGCCGGCGCGCTGTCTGCATCGCGTGCCGGCGGGCGTGACGATGGAGCAGGCGGCGCTGACGGAGCCGTGCTGCGTCGCCTACAACGCCGTGATCCAGAATGCGCGCATCGCGCCCGGTGACCGCGTGATCGTGCTGGGACCGGGACCGATCGGCATTCTCTGCGCGGCGATGGCGCGGCTGGCGGGCGCCGAGGTGGCGCTGGTCGGGCTGGAGCGCGATCGCACGCGGCTCGAGGTGGCGCGCGCCTACGGCTGCGAGGTGATCGTGGGCGATGCCTCGGCGTGGGCGAAGGCGCGCGACGGGCTGGGCGTCGACGGCGTGGTGGATGCGGCGGGCGTCTCGGCGGCGTTGAAGACGGCGTTGGAACTCGTGCGGCCGGCAGGCTGGATCAGCAAGGTCGGCTGGGGGCCGCAGCCGCTGGGTTTCTCGCTCGATCCGCTGGTGCAGAAAAACATCACGCTGCAGGGCAGCTTCAGCCACAACTGGCCGATCTGGGAGCGCGTGCTGGCGCTGATGGCTTCGGGGCAGCTCGATGTGCGGCCGATCACCGGCGGGGTGTGGCCGCTGGAGGACTGGCACACGGCGTTCGAGCGGATGCATGGCGGCGAGATCGTGAAGGCGGTCCTGAAGCCGACGCCATGAGGCTGCGCGACAAGGTCGTCATCGTGACCGGCGGCACGAGCGGCATCGGCCGTGCGATCGCCGAGCGGATCGTGGCCGAGGGCGGGCGCGTGCTGGTGCACGGCATCGAGCGGAAGGACGGCGAGCAGGTCGTGGCGAAACTCGGCGCGGCGGCAGCGCTGCACCTCGACGAACTCGCGGATGCGGCGAGTCCCGCGCGGATCGCGGCGGCGGCGCGGGCGGCGTTCGGGCGGATCGACGGGATCGTGAACAACGCGGCGATCGTGGCGCGCAGCAATCTCGAGACGACCTCGGTGGCGTTCTTCGAGCGGATGATGGCGGTGAACGTGCGGGCGGCGCTGTTTCTGATCCAGGCGGCGTTGCCGGATCTGAAGCGGACCTCGGGCAGCGTGCTGAATATCGGCTCGATCAACGCGCACAGTGGGCAGGCCAACCTGCTCGATTATTCCATCTCGAAAGGCGCGATGCAGACGATGACGCGCAATCTTGCCAACGCGCACGCGACGGACCGCGTGCGGGTGAACCAGCTCAACGTGGGCTGGGTGCTCACCGACCGCGAATATGCGCATCAGGTGGAGCACGGGATGCCGGCCGACTGGCATGAGCACATCCCGGAGCAGTATGCGCCGTGGGGCCGGATCATGACGCCGGAGGAGATCGGCGCGGCGGCGGTTTACTGGCTGGGCGACGAGTCGCGGCCGGTGAGCGGCTCGGTGGTCGATCTCGAGCAGTATTCGCTGATCGGCCGGAATCCGAACAAGACGGCGGCGAAGTAACTTTCCCGAACATGCCGAAACTGGCTGCGTTTCCGAAGGCGTTCATGCGTCCGCTGGTGAAGGACGGCACGATGACATTACGCGAGTGGGTCGACCTGGCGGCGCCGCTCGGGCTCGATGGGCTGGAGTATTACAGCGGGTTTCTCGAGCTCGCCGAGCCGGCGAATTGGCCGAAGGCGCGGCGCGAGGTGGAGGCGCGCGGCATGGTGATCCCGATGCTGTGTTGTTCGCCGGATTTTTCGGTGCCGGATCCGGCGCAGCGCAGGGTGGAGATCGAGCGCGAGAAGACGTGGATCCGCATGGCGGCGGAACTGGGCGCGGGCTACTGCCGCGTGCTCTCGGGGCAGCGGCGGCCGGAGTTCACCCGCGCGCAGGGGCTCGATCTGGTGGTCGGCTGCATCGAGGCGTGTCTGCCGGAAGCGGAGCGCTGCGGAGTGACGCTGATCCTCGAGAACCACTACAAGGACGACTTCTGGAGCTTTCCGGAGTTTGCGCAGAAGATGGAGGTGTTCTGCGAACTGGTGGACCGGATCCGGCACCCGCGTTTCGGCGTGAACTACGATCCGAGCAACGCGTTTCTCGCCGGCGACGATCCGCTGGAGCTGCTGCGGCGGGTGAAGGGACGCGTGGTGACGATGCACGCGAGCGACCGCTTCCTGATCGAAGGCACGCTGGAGGATCTGCGGCGCGAGGAAGGCGGCGCGGAAGGCTACGCGAAGCGGCTGCGGCACGGCACGATCGGCCGCGGGCTGAACGACTACGACGCGATCTTCCGCGAACTGCGCAGCGTGGGCTTCGACAACTGGATCAGCATCGAGGACGGGGTCGACGGGATGGATCAGCTGCGCGAAAGCGCGCGGTTCCTGCGGGCGAAGATTGCGGAACATTGGCC
>JACCDX011516123.1_pt1 | contig 25728 bp, 28 predicted proteins | sample 7449681 | NCBI WGS metagenome assembly JACCDX01 (sample SAMN15323450, study PRJNA562643) | freshwater metagenome | isolation source: river surface water | place: USA:Blue River Watershed | collected 2017-08-18
AGGGACCTGTGGTTCCCTCTGACCTACGTCGGAGTGTTTCATCGGTCGATACACCGTTGCCGGGAAACCGGGTGGTGGTTCTGGCCATTGATCTGGGGACAACAACCGGTTGGGCACTGCGATCCAAAGATGGTCAGATCGCGCACGGATTTGCCAGTTTCAAACCCCAGCGGTTTGAGGGCGGCGGTATGCGTTACCTGCGCTTTAAACGCTGGCTTACCGAGATCAAAGCGCTGGCCACCGACATCCACGCTGTGTACTTCGAGGAAGTGCGTCGCCATGCAGGGGTGGATGCCGCCCACGTCTACGGCGGCCTGATGGCCACGCTCACCACCTGGTGCGAGCACCACAACATCGCCTACCAAGGCGTGCCCGTGGGCACGATCAAAAAGCACGCCACTGGCAAAGGGAATGCGGGCAAGGACGAGGTGATTTCAGCCATGCGCTTGCTTGGCCACCCGGTTACCGATGACAACGAGGCCGATGCGCTGGCGCTCTTGCATTGGGCCATTGACACGCAGGAGGTGTGAGATGGCTATACCAACTCCACGGGGCGGCTGGTCGGCGGACGAGGTGGCCGACTATTTCATCCAGGCTTCACGCACGGCCCACAAACTCCCGCCAGTTCGGGTGCAGGGCCACTTTAACGTCTGGCCCACCATTGTGCGAACCGATTACGAGCGCATGGCCAGTGACGATGCCCCGATCTATCGGTTTCCACCCACCCCGGCCGAGGTGGACTGCATGCTCGAGGTCATGGGCTGGGTCCAGTGGCTTGAGGTGGAGCAGCGCCACTTGGTCTGGATGCGGGCGGCGCGTTACCGCTGGTACGACATCGGCAAACGCTTCGGCTGTGCACCACGCACTGCGCAGCGCCGCTGGGAAATTGCCATGTACATCGTGGCCAGCAACCTGGTGCGGGGAAGTTTGGTGAGGTAGTTGCAGGTAGTTGCGTGCCAGATACAAATGATGCGTGCTCCTGCGAGTTGTTGCGGAGAAAACGCGGATTTGAGCGTGTCGCGTTTTACCGGAATTTCGCTTACATTTTGTCTACGGTTGCGAGAGATGTGTCTTGCAGCCACCCTCATTCAACAGCCCGCAACGAGCATGTCTCTCGCGGGCTTTTTCGTTTCCGAAGCAGCATGAAGCCCACCATCAAAATCCAATACCGGCCGATTGAGTCCCTGATCCCTTACGCCCGAAATGCCAAGCTGCACTCGGACGCCCATGTGGCACAGATCGCAGCCAGCATCACCGAGTTTGGCTGGGGTGCTCCCATCCTGGTGGACGGGCAAAACAACGTCATCGCAGGTCACGGTAGGCTGCTTGCTGCCCGCAAGCTCGGCATGTCCGAGGTGCCCGTCGTGGCCATGGAACACCTGACCGAGATCCAGCGCAAGGCACTGATCCTTGCCGACAACAAGATCGGCGAGAACGCGTCCTGGGATGACGATCTGCTGGGCCTTGAACTGGCTGAGCTGCAGGAAGCAGGCTTTGATCTGGGCCTCACCGGCTTTACCGCCGAAGAGTGGGACAAGCTCATTGCGGGTGACCCCAGCAACGATGGCCTGACCGATGAGGACCAGGCACCGGAGGTGGCTGAGACAGCCATCTCCAAAACCGGCGACATCTGGGTCCTTGGCGAGCACAAGCTGCTGTGTGGCGATGCCACCAAGGCAGATGATTACAAGGCGCTGCTGGGCGACGAACTGGTGGACATGACAGCCACCGATCCACCCTACAACGTCAACTACGCCAACACGGCCAAGGACAAGATGCGCGGCAAGGACCGTCCCATCCTGAACGACAACATGGGCGCTGACTTTGGAGCGTTCTTGCAGTCGGCATGCCAGAACATCCTGGACGTCACCAAAGGTGCGGTCTATATCGCCATGAGTTCATCCGAACTCGATACTTTGCAGGCAGCGTTTCGCGCCGCAGGGGGCAAGTGGTCCACCTTCATCATCTGGGCCAAGAACACCTTCACCATGGGCCGCGCGGATTACCAGCGCCAGTACGAGCCCATCCTCTACGGTTGGAAAGACGGTGCTCAGCACTACTGGTGCGGTGCACGCGACCAGGGAGACGTGTGGCACATCAAGAAGCCGCACAAAAACGATTTGCACCCGACCATGAAGCCGGTGGAGTTGATGGAGCGTGCGGTGCGCAACAGCAGCAAAACACGAGACATCGTGCTGGACCCGTTTGGTGGTTCTGGCACCACCCTGATCGCCTGTGAAAAGTCTGGCCGTCGTGCCCGGCTCATTGAGCTAGATCCCAAGTACGTGGACGTAATTGTTAAACGCTGGGAAGAGTACACAGGACAGAAAGCCACCCGTGAATCGGATGGCTCGGCGTTTGCGGACCTTACGCCGCAAGGTTACTCGGTTTTAGATGATGCAGTGGGGAGCGAGCTGGAGGGTGAGACCCTGTAGACCCGCTCACCACCGCTCTCCTTAACGGAGTCGATGGTCAGGCCCAGTTTCTTTTTCAGGGTTCCTGCCATGCAGCCGCGCACCGTGTGCGCTTGCCAACCAGTGGCCTCCACCATTTGAGGAAGGGTTGCACCTTCTGGACGTTTCATCAGATCGATGAGCACCGACTGCTTGCTACCTTCGCGCTTGGATTTGACCGGTGGCTCGATGCCAATGGCCCGAAGCCCTGCGGCGGTGATGGCAAAGCGGGTCGAACCCTCTGGACCTTTGCTGTGCGGACGAATCAGGCCTTCATTGCCAAGGCTTGTCAGCACCTTGATCAACGCACCACCTTTGAGGTTGGGCGGGAAGTCGGTCAGCACATGCTGAGGATGGCTGGCTGCAGCGTTGAGAAGCAAGGTTTGGCTGGGTGTGAGTTTCATGTTGATCTCCTGTATCAGTTGGGTTTGTTTGTTTGTTTGGATTGCTGACCAGCCTTAAAGGCGGCTTGAAGTGCTTCTTTGAGGCCCCAGACGCTGACCTCATGGAAATCCAGGCGGTCGCTGTTGCGTGTTGCCAGCGTGTCGATGTGCAGATGTTCTGCGGCGATTTGGTTGAGCAGATGCTCCAGTTTCTGGGTGTCCATTACTTAGCTCCTTGGGTTGTTAATCACGTTCCTATGAACGCTCTGAATCCAAATGAAGCCAAGCTTTATCTGCATCAATTGCGATTACTTATTGAATAAGTTGGGAATAAGCCGCAGTGCCCCGAAGTGCTCCAACACCTTGCCGACACCCCGCGTGTTCGGCGGTACTTGATAAGCCCGGTTATTGCGATCAGCACCGCCCACAGGCGCACCGGGACTACGGACGTGCCAGGCGTGGCTTTGACACTGAGGTGGGCTTTTACCAGTCAACCCGCTGGCGGGACGTGCGCGCTGAGTTACTGCGACAACAACCCCTGTGCGTGAGTTGTGAAGCGGCGGGACGGGTTGTGGCTGCCAAGGTTGTGGACCACATCAAACCGATTAAGGACGGCGGTGAGCGATTTGACAGGGAAAACCTGCAAGGACTCTGCGTCTCATGTCACAACCGAAAGACAGCACACGAGACCGCTGGTCGGCGCTCAACACTCCCCTAGGGGGGATGAATCTCTGAAGCCTGCGGAGCAAGCAGCGTGCCCCCGCCAAGATTTTTGCGCGTGCAAATTGAAACCAAGGGGGGTTACCCCAGAACGGAACATTGATGGCCGGAAGAAAGCCGCTCCCCACTGAGATCAAAAAGCTCAGGGGAACTTTGCAAAAGTGCAGGACTAACCCGCATGAGCCGCAGCCCCAAGGGGACCTTGTTTCGCCGCCCGAGTACATGTCAGACGGGGCCAAGCAGGCCTGGCGATATGCCATTGAGAGCGCGCCTGAGCATTTGCTCCGCAAGCTTGATATGTCGGTTCTTGAGGTCTGGTCCTGCGCAGCCGATCTGTACCGCAAGGCGCAGATTGGAATCACCAAGACCGGTCTGCTGATCAAAGCACCTAACACGGGTGTGCCGATGCAATCGCCTTACCTTGCGATTGCCAATAAGCAGGCTCAGATCATGACCAAGGCCGCTGTGGAAATGGGCTTCACGCCTGCGTCTCGCTCTCGAATAAATCAACCCACAGACGCCCAGATCGATCTTGATCCTTGGGCAGATATTGCAGGCTGACACTAATTTATGGCAACAGAGAACTACGCTGCTATTGCGCGTAAGTATGCGCAGGCAGTTGTGGCTGGTGACATATTGGCCTGCAAATGGGTGCAGCTTGCATGCCAGCGGCAGTTAAACGATTTGGCAAAGTTCAAGGGCAAAGCCAGCCCTTATCAGTTCAATCCCAAGCTCACAGACAAAGACGGCCGGACGTTCCATCCCGCCGACAACCTGTGCGCGTTCATTGAGCGCCTGCCTCACGTCAAAGGACCTTTGGCTGGCGAGACGATCAAATTGGAACCCTGGCAGGTGTTCATCCTGACCACCGTGTTCGGTTGGGTTAAGCCCGACGGCAACCGCCGCTTTAGGCGCTCATACATCGAGGTGCCACGCGGCAACGCCAAGTCGACCCTGTCGTCTGCACTTGCGCTGTACATGCTTGCCGCAGATGGCGAAGGCGGAGCTGAGGTTTATTCCTTGGCAACCACCCGTGACCAGGCGCGCATCGTGTTTGGTGATGCACAAACCATGGCGCGAAGGTCTCAGGGGTTTCGCAGTCGGTTTTCGGTCAATGTCGGTGCTCACAACATGAACGTGATGCAGACTGGCTCAAAGTTTGAAGCGCTCTCAGCCGAGGGTTCAACGCTTGATGGACTGAACATTCACTTTGGCTGCATTGATGAATTGCATGCCCACAAGACCCGCACTGTCTATGACGTGGTGGAGACCGGTACCGGTAAGCGAGATAACTCACTTCTTTGGGTGATCACCACCGCAGGCAGCAACCGGACTGGCATTTGCTATGAGGTGCGCACCTTTGTGACCAGGCTGCTCGACGGCGTGTTCGAAGACGAAAGTCAGTTTGGCATCGTCTACGGTCTGGATGACGGGGACGATTGGACCAGCGAAGACTCGCTCATGAAGGCCAACCCCAACTGGGGCATCTCAGTGCGCCCGGAAATTCTGGGACCGCTGCAGGCCAAGGCCATGCAGTTGCCCAGTGCTATGAACAACTTCAAAACCAAACACCTGAACGAGTGGGTCAATGCAGATACCGCTTGGATGGATATGCGCTCATGGGACGCATGTGCTGATCAGGACCTGGACATTGAGTCTTTTGTGGGTCAGCCCTGTTGGGTTGGCCTGGACTTGGCCAGCAAGACAGACATTGCAGCCTTGGTGATTGTGTTTGCCCATCCGGAGATCGCCGATGCGTTTGCCGTCTTTGGCAAGTACTACCTGCCGGAAGACACGGTCAACGCCAACGGTAACAGCCAGTACACGGGCTGGATGCACACCGGACGCCTCACGGTAACGCCAGGCAATGTGATTGATTTCAGTTGGATTGAAGCAGATCTGATCGACCTGTCCTCGCGCTTTGCAGTGCAGGCAGTTGCCTTCGATCCGTTTCAGGCCACACAGCTCTCTACTCGAATGATGAGTGAGGGCCTGCCAATGATTGAAGTGCGTCCCACGGTTCTGAATTTTTCAGAGCCGATGAAAACGCTTGAGGCCTTGGTGCTTCAAAAGAAATTGGTTCACGACGGCGATCCAGTGTTGGGTTGGATGGTCAGCAACGTTGTTGCCCATCTGGACGCCAAAGACAACATTTATCCACGTAAGGAGCGAGCAGAAAACAAGATCGACGGCATCGTGGCACTGATCATGGCGCTTTCGCGCGCGATCAAACCGGGAGACTCGGTGATGCTGGGATCCGATTACGAGTTGGTATTGCTCTGAACCGATGGGATTTTTAAATTTCTTTGATCGCTTCCGTGGCCCCAATGCATCCGGAGGGGATCGCTCGCCGTGGGGAGACTTCTATTTCGAGCCGGTCTCCGCTCGAACTGGGAGTGGGATGCGTGTCTCGCCAGACAGCGCGCTCAGACTTGCTTCTGTATATGCCTGCGTACGGGTTTTGTCAGAGACCATGGCATCTTTGCCACTTGTCGTCTATCAACGGCATTCAGATGGCGGCAAGGATAAGGTAACGGATCACTGGCTTTATCAGTTACTTGCTAAGCGCCCAAACCGTTTCCAGAACCCATTTGAGTGGCGTGAAATGTTGCAAGGCCATTTGGCACTTAGAGGCAACGCGTACAACCAAATCATCACCAACCCAAAAGGCGAGGTGGTGGAGTTGATGCCGCTGCATCCCGATCGGATCCGACTGGAGCTACTGCAATCGGGCGAGTACAGATACAGGTTCACCGATCGATTTGGGAAAGAGTCAATCTTGCCGCGTGGCGAGGTCTGGCACTTACGTGGTTTGTCCTCTGACGGGTTAATGGGCATGAGTCCGATCGAGCTGGCCAGAGAGAGCTTGGGTATGGCGTTGGCTGCCCAAGACTATGGATCTCGCTTCTTTGCAAACGACGCCAAACCGACGGGCGGGTGGATTGAGTTTCCGGGTTCATTTAAGGATTCGGAAGCCAAGAAGGTTTTTCGTGAGTCTTACCAGCAGGCACAGTCCGGTCCCAATCGGGGCAAAGTCCTGGTGCTTGAAAACGGCATGAAGTTTCATGAAGTAGGTGTCACGAACAAGGATGCCCAGTTCCTTGAGTTGCGCAAATTTCAAATCACTGATGTGGCCAGGCTTTTTCGTGTTCCCCCTCACATGATCGGAGATCTGGACCGCGCGACCTTTTCCAACATTGAACAGCAAAGCCTGGAGTTCGTCATGCACACCATGACGCCATGGGCTGAACGCTGGGAAGCCAGCATCGAGTCGGAATTGTTGCTTGACGGTGACGACATCGAGGTCGAGTTTGATTTTGCCAACCTGATGCGTGGGGATGCAGCAAGTCGTGCTTCGTATTACCAAAGCGGAATTCAAAACGGTTGGCTCACGCGCAACGAAGCACGTATCGCAGAGAACCTCAACCCGCTTGATGGCCTTGACGAGCCCCTTCGCCCGCTGAATATGACTGAAGAAAACGCGGCAGAGGATCAAGAGATTGACACCGAACAAGCGGAAGACCCTGCTCAAGAAGCTACGGAGTCCATTGATGAGGCTGAGGCTCGTTTGAGAGCTTTGATTGACTCAAGCGCTGAACGCTGGGCCAGACGAATTGCAAGAGCGGGACGAATTGAAAAAAAAGAGCTGGCGCTAATTGCGCAATCGTTAGCTGTTCCATTGGAACGTGTCAGCGGCTGGGCAAAGACAAGTTTCTCCATGGATGAGGAGCACCTTTGCCAATCACTTAAATCACTTGGGATGAGACCATGAACCATCAATTGCTAGTTGCTGAATATTTGGCAACTCCCTGGGCCTTGATGCCCGAGCGTTTAAGCGCTGTCACTGCTGTCATTGCTCGTTGGTCTGGTGATGCGCGCGCCAGTGATGAAGTGATGCTCAGCATTTCAGAAGATCGACAAGCACGGGAAGCACGTCGCCAATCGAGTGTTTCCAATTCGGGCGGCGGCATTGCGGTGCTCCCCCTGTATGGCATCGTGACACAGCGGGGAAACATGGTTGACGATGTGTCCGGGCCTGGCACAGCAAGCACTCAGAAGTTTTCAAATATGTTGCGTGCAGCACTTCAGGACGAAACCGTCTCTCAAATTTTGATCGACATCGACAGCCCCGGCGGCAGCGTCTACGGTGTAGCTGAATTGGCCGATGAGATCGTTAGTGCCCGCGCACAAAAACCTGTAGTTGCAATTGCCAATAGTCTGGCAGCCTCGGCGGCTTACTGGATTGGCTGCTCGGCTTCAGAGTTTTATGTCACCCCAGGTGGAGAGGTCGGCTCCATTGGTGTTTGGCAAGCACATCAGGATTACAGCAAGGCCATGGATGAGGCGGGAGTCAAGACAACCCTGATCTCGGCTGGAAAGTTCAAGGTTGAGGGCAACCCTTATGCGCCATTGGACGAAGAAGCCCAGGGCTTTATGCAGTCTCGTGTTGATGACTATTACGCCGCGTTCACCAAGGCCGTAGCTAAAGGCCGAGGCGTATCTATGTCCCAAGTGCGAGATGGCATGGGCCAAGGCCGAGTTCTCGGGGCTGACGCGGCACTTGCAAACAACATGGTCGATGGGATTGCCAGTTTTGATGATGTCATCAAAAAGATGCGGCGAGATGCACGCGCTCAAAGCAAACCCAATGCACTGCGACTTAACCAAGCGAGGAACTCGCTTGCCCTAATGTGATTTTTCTAGGCAGCACTCCGTAGAGAGCTGCCAGCAAAGTGAAGCGGCCCGTTGGCCGCACCCCAAGTAACCACCTCGTCAATTGAGACCCGGTGGTTTTTTTACGTTCCTTGATTTTGGAGAACCCCAAATGAGTAAGCAATTGCGCGAGCTGCAGGCTCGCAAATCCAACTTGGTCAAAGAAGCGCGCGCGCTCACTGACCGTGCCGCAGCCGATAACCGCGATCTGAATGACGAAGAGGCTACGGCCTTTGATTCACTCAAGACACGTATTGAGGCTGCTAGTAACGCCATCGACCGTGAAGCGAGCCTGATCGCCGAAGAGGCGCAAATGGCTCAAGTCCCAGCCGCCTCTGGTGCATTCATCACAGTTACCGACAACCGTGAAGCTGACCCTATGCACGGTTTTCGAACAGCGGGCGAATTCATGCAGGCGGTGTACCAGGCAGAAAAGCCCGGTAAATCCCTTGATGATCGCTTGCTGATTGGCGGCGGTCGAGGTGCAGCAGCGCCAGGCAGCTTTGCTAATGAGGCCTCTGGCCAAGACGGTGGCTTCTTGGTTCCGCCTCAGTTCTCCCAGCAAATCTTCAAACTCTCTTTGGGTGAGGATTCCTTGCTGCCGATGACCGACAACGTCGAGATCAGCGGAAACAGCATGGCGTTCCCCAAGGATGAAACGACCCCCTGGGGCACCAACGGTATCCGTGCCTATTGGCAGGGAGAAGCCGCCTCGGCTATTGCATCCAAACCAGTGCTTGGCCTGGCAACTTTGCGCCTTAAAAAGCTCATGGCGTTAGTCCCCACCACGGATGAATTGCTGGACGACGCAAATGCGTTGACTACGTATTTGCCGGAAAAGGTTGCCCTGTCCATTCGCTGGAAAACCAACGAGTCCATTCTCTTTGGCGCTGGCAACGGCGTGCCAATCGGAGCAATCAGCTCTGGCGCTACGGTGACAGTTGCAAAAGAGACTGGTCAGGCGACACAGACTCTTTTGCCGCAAAACTTGGCCAAGATGATTTCACGGCTTCCAACTGGCTCTTTTGCCAACGCGGTCTGGATCGTCAACAACGATGTGCTTCCAGCGCTTTTCACGCTGACCTTGGGCAATTACCCGATCTACATCCCCACGGGCCTGCCCGTCGGTGGTTTGCAGGTCTCGCCCTATGGCACGTTGCTCGGACGTCCAGTGTTTGTGTCTCAACACGCCAACACCTTCTCAGCCCAAGGCGACATCTTGCTGGTGGACCTGAAGTACTACCAGACCATCACCAAAGCGGGCGGTATGCAAACGGCCACCTCAATGCATCTGTACTTCGATGCGGATTTGACGGCGTTTCGCACCACCTTCCGCATGGACGGCCAGTCCAAGCTCAACAGCCCCATCACGCCTGCCAAAGGTAGCGCCACGATGTCTCCCTTTATTCAACTGGGCGCGCGCTAAGCAGCCTCAAATCCTAGGAGAAAACCATGTTTCCCAACGCAAAAGGCAGCGAACTGCTGTCTGTACTCGCCACCATCGACCCTGCAGCGCAAGCGGCAGGAACAATCACCACGGGCTGGATTTCTGTGGCCAACCACCACGGATTTCTTTCTCTGGTCCAGACGGGAGTGCTGGGCACCAGCGCCACAGTAGATGCGAAGTTGCAGCAGGCGGTTGATTCAACCGGTACCAGCGCCAAGGACATCACTGGCAAAGCGATCACCCAGATCGTTAAAGCCACTGGCGACAACAAGCAGGCCTTGATCAACGTCAAGCCCGAGGAGCTCGACACGGTGAACGGCTTTGGCTTTGTACGCCTGTCCATCACGGTGGGTGTGGCTGCAAGCCAGACTTCAGCACAGGTGCTTGGTGTCAATCCGCGCTTTGCGCCTGCTGATGCTTCTAACCAATCGGCTGTGGTGCAGGTCATCTAAATGTCCATTCAACTCGTCACGCCGCCCGCTGAGGAACCAGTGACCCTCATTGAGGCAAAGCTGCATCTGCGGGTGGACTTTGACGATGACGACACGCTGATTGCGTCGCTCATCACGACGGCCAGGCAAGCAGCCGAGACCTTGACTGGCAGGCAGTTAATCACTGCCCGCTGGAAGCAAGTGCTTGACTGCTTTCCAGGGCCGTCGCTGATGGGAGTACCAGCTGGCCAGGCTTTCACACTGCCGGGGCATGCAATATTGTTGGCAAAGGCTCCAGTGCAATCGGTGATCTCAATCAATTATTTGGATATGGGGTCTGTAAGTCAGACCATGCCGGTATCGAATTACACAGTGGACTCGGCTTGTGAGCCTGCTCGGATCACTCCCGTTTTTGGACAAATCTGGCCAATTTGCTTGCCCCAGATCGGAGCGGTTTCAGTTACTTTTGATGCAGGGTATGAAACTGCAGCACAAGTTCCAGAAGGCATAAAAAGTTGGATCAAGTTGCGTGTGGGTAGCTTGTATGCGCACCGCGAAGAGGTTGCTGCGCTCTCACGTGGACGCATTGATTCATTGCCTTTTATTGACGGACTACTTGACCCTTACAAGGTTGCCTTTTTATGACTGTTCTCAGTGCAGGTCAACTGACAAAACGAATCACACTGCAACGCCAGTCCACATTACAAGACAGTCTCGGCGGTCCAGTACGAACCTGGATAGATGTGGCCAAGGTCTGGGCTGAAATTCAACCCCTAACAGGGACCGAACAGAAACGAGCACATCGCATCGCAAGCGAGGTATCCCATCAGATCACTGTGAGGTACCAAACCAGCCTCACAGATACCAGGGTGGTATCCAGCTATCGAGCGATCTTCAAATCTCGAATTTTTAATATTCACGCTGTCATTAGCGAAGACGAGAGCAATGTAATGATCACATTGCTTGCGTCTGAAGGTCTTGAGTGAACAGCAAGGAAAAAAGGATCTGACATGCTAGAGACGCAAGTAAACGGCTTGTCTGAACTGCAGAAAATCCTCGATCAGTTTCCTGTGCAGGTTGAAAAAAAGATCTTGCGCGGAGCCCTGCGAGCTGGACAAAAGGTTGTTCTTGAGCAAGCAAAGGGTGCTATTCACAACGTGAGTGGTGAACTAGCCGCTAGCTTGCGAATCAGTACAAGGGCTGGCAGAGACGGAAAAATTAGCGCCCGCGTGGTAGCTGGCAACAAGACCGCTTATTACGCACACATGGTTGAGTTCGGTACGGCAAAGCATCTGATCAAGCCCAAGAATCGCAAGAGCCTGGTGATTGCAGGAATGATGCGCGAGGTAGTTCATCACCCTGGTGCAAAGAAAAAGCCCTTTATGCGTCCTGCTGCTGATATGGCAGCTCATGACGGCAGTGAAGCGATTACTGCGTTTAAGGATTACTTGGCGGCGAGGATTACTAAAGAACTGGACAAGTTACCAGACGAATCAAATGGTGTGACGCGATGAGGGCTGAGAAGGTTGTCTACACGTTGCTCACGGGGAATGCGGCGGTAGCCGCCCTGGTAGGCACAAAGATATTCCCTGGCCTGATTCCTCAAAACACAACCATGCCAGCGATTTCATACGAGCTGGTCAGTGGTGTTGAGATCCTGCCGATCAATGCTCAAGCAGGCGGCGTGATCTTACGCAGTCGTGTTCAGGTTTTTGTTCTTGCTCGCACTTATACGGAAGTCAAAACCATTCACGAAGCCATTCGTGGAGCGTTACTTTTTAAAAGTGGCTTGATCGCTGGCGTGCAAGTCATCGGAATTACCCGAGAACTCATAGGCTCAGACGAAAGAGATGACTTATCCGGCTTGTACATGCAGGGAGTCGATTTCCTGCTTACACATGACGAGACCTAAATAGTTTCATCGGTTTAGTTGCAACCCTGCCCGCAGTAAGCGGGCTTTTTTATTTGGAGAAGACCATGCCACAAGCATCCGGTATTTTTAAGCAGGTAGCGCTCAAACGAGAGGTTACCTATGGCACTGTCCCCGCCGCATCGGGAGCACAACTGATGCGCCGAGCGCAATCAACGATTGACCTCACAAAAGAGACCTATCAGTCGGCTGAGATTCGTCCAGACATGCAAGTTGCCGACTTTCGCCATGGGGTTCGCCGTATTCAAGGTTCGCTGCAAGGCGAGTTATCTCCTAAAACATACAGCGACATTTTTGCCGCTGTGCTCAAGCGTGAATTCACTGCCGGAGTGAGCGCTACAAGCCTGAGCATTACGGTGGCAGGAACTGCACCCAATTTCACACTTACCCGAGCCGCAGGGTCATACCTTACGGATGGATTCAAGATTGGCGATGTCGTACGGCTTACCGCAGGCACCTTTAACGCAAACAACTTGAACAAGAACCTTCTGATCATCGGCCTAACTGCAACGGTGGCCACGGTAATGACGTTAAACGGTACAACTCTTACCGCTGAAGGGCCAATTGCATCGGCCACAGTTGGCGTGCAAGGCAAAAAGACGTTCATACCGACTTCAGGTCACACCGATGTGAGCTATTCGATGGAGCACTGGTTCAATGACATCAGTCAGTCTGAGGTTTATACGGGTTTAAAAATGGACAAGGTCGGCATTGATCTGCCGCCAACCGGTATGGCCAAAGTTAGTTTTGACCTGATGGGTCAGAACATGATTTCTTCAGCGACTCGCTACTTCACCAGTCCCACAGCCGTGACATCCAATGGAATCGTTGCGGCGGTAAATGGAATTTTGCTTGTCAACGGAACTGCACAAAGTGTCGTGACTGGCCTGCAAATCAATATTGATCCTACTTTCTCGGGTGATCCCGTCGTTGGATCCAACACTGTTCCCAATCTTTTCGCAGGTCCTGTGTCTGTAACCGGCCAGTTCACTGCGTATTTCACTGATGCCACGCTTCGCGACTTATTTGTGAATGAAACAGAGACAAGCTTGGTGGTGTCGCTCACTACGGACAACACAGCAACCGCTGATGTTCTGACTCTAACTATTCCACGCATCAAGCTGGGCGGGCAACAAAAGAACGACGGCACAGGCGGCATCGTTCAGACATTTCCCTTCACGGCATTACTGAACACCAATGGAGGTTCGGGCACCAGTTCCGAACAGACCACTTTGGTGATGCAAGACACCGCTGCCTAAACCAGCGTTCCCTGGCACCGACCTGACCTGATTCGCTTCCTTCGCGGGGGGCGGTCAGGTCGGGTGCGGGCTTTTTTTACCTACCCGCGAGAGGAAATCACATGAGTAACCTACGAATCATCAAAAGCGTTTTGAGCGCAAAAGTCGAGATCAAAGATGAAAACAGCGCGCCAACAGGCGTGTTTTTTGAGATTGCAGGACCAACACATCCAAAACGTAAATCAATCCTCCTGGCAAACCAACGTCGCTTGCAACACCAACTGCAAAAGACTGGAAAAGTAACGCTGGACGATCCCGCAGAGCAGGAGCTGCAAGCGCGTGACAACTTGGTCTCATTCACTCTGGGATGGTCTGGCTTTACAGACGAAAAAGGTAAAGAAGTCCCTTTTAGTCCAGAAGTTGCACGCGAGCTGTACGAAAACGACGAGTACTCCTGGCTGGTTGATCAACTCAACGCCGCATTGAATGAAAAAGAGCGTTTTATGCAGCGCTCCGCGAGCAACTGATCGCGCACGCGGAAGCGCAATTCAGCCTTTCTAAGCGTATGCCTGACGGGCTGACACAGCGTGATCACTTGCAAGCCTATGCCAAATCCTCCGGGGAAATTCCCCCGGAGCTGATCGTTCCACCACTACCAGGATGCCTTCATGCAATTTGGGAAATCTTTTTGCAGCTTCATCACATGCGCAGTGGAGGAATGGGACCAAACGCAATCAATGCCTCAGATTTGCTGGCTTTCCAGCATCTTCATGGCATTGCTTTGAACCCCTGGGAGTTGGACTGCATCCATGCGCTTGATCAAGTCGCACTTAAAGCCGCCTATGAACAACGATAAAGCGTTGAATATATGAGCACGATTGCTACCCTAACGATTGAAATGGCGGCTAACGTCGCCCGCTTGCAAGCTGACATGGATCAGGCAAAGCGAGTGGTCGGCGACAGCATGAAGTCGATTGAGCAGGCGGTTGGTCTTGCAAAAAGCGCCTTCATTGCTTTTGCAGGAATTTCTTCGCTCGATGCTTTCGTGGGCATGATCAAAGGCTCGCTTGAGGCCAGCGCCAAATTACACGACTTGGCAGCACAAACTGGCGCAACAGTTGAAGCCCTAAGCGCCCTTGGCGCAATCGGAAAGACATCAGACACAAGCTTGGAGACGATATCTCAAGCAATGAATAAGTTGGCCAAGAATATGGCTGGCGCTACTGAGGACACCAAGGGTGCAGGCAAGGCACTGGAAGCAATCGGTATTGATTTCACGACCTTTAAATCCCTGAGTCCTGAGAACCAGATGAAGGCAGTAGCCGATGCCATGGGTCAGTTTGCTGACGGCTCTGGAAAGTCGGCGGTTGCAATGGCCTTGTACGGTAAAGAAGGTGCAAAGCTGATTCCGTTCCTAAAAGACCTTAACGAGGTCAGCGAGCTGCAAGCCAAAGTGACCTCCGAGCAGGCAGCAATGGCTGATAACTTTACCGATAACCTGACGAAATTGAAAGCCAGCGGTGAAGGTTGGAAAAAAGAGCTTTCACTTGGCATGTTGCCAGCCTTGAATGATGCGAGTCAGGCAGTGCTGGAAATGACAAATGGCACTGGAGGTTTACGGGAAACAATTCGACAGCTGACCGCAGATGGAACAATCCAGAAATGGACAAACGCCGCCATTGTCGGTTTGTCATACCTTCTCGATGCAGTTCAGATTCTGATCAGGGCTTTTAATACCTTGATCATTGTCTTAGGCAGTACCTTGATGGCTACCTTCTATGCAGTCCAGGGCAAGTTCGAGGCGGCGGGGAATGCACTTAAGACTGTCGGAGCAGAAGTAGCTGATCAGTGGAGTGATCAGACGATCGGACAAAAATTCCGCGCACGCCTTGAGGAAGTCAAAGGGCTGGGACAAACCTCGGAAGAGGCAAAGCCAAAGCTGGACTTCACCAACGTGATGAACGGAAACAAGGAAGCGGCAGACAAGCAGACCAAGGCATACAACGACCTGGTAGCGACGATCAAAGAAAAAATTGCATCGACCAATTTGGAAACTGAATCGGGCGGCAAGCTAACCGAGGCGCAAAAGCAGCAGCTCGAAATCAACAAGCTGGTCGAGAAAGGCACCATCAGCCTCAAGGACGCAACCAGCGACAACACGAAGGCCTTGCTGGAGCAACTGACGGCTGCCGAGCAGGCAAAAGCTGTCCAAGAAGACCTGCGCAAAGCCAGCGAGGAAGCTTGGAAGGAATACATCAAAAACACCGATGCGCTGCAGAAAAACGTCCAAGCTATTGAGGACAAGGTGCGCAAGCAACTGGAAGAAAACGACGCCATCGGCAAAACCAAGGCAGAGCTATTGCAACTCGAAATTGCTCGCCTGAAAGATGAAGCGGCAACTCTCGCGCAAATCGTTCAGCAGGAGGAATACCTCGGGCTATGTACACGTGAATCGATCGCGCACCAAGATACCCTGGAAGCACTGAAAAAGCTTATTGAGGCAAAAGAGCAAGGTGTGCACCTGCAAGCAGCCAAGGAAGCTGCGGACGCGTGGGAAAAGACAGCCAAGACCATCGAAACCAGCTTGACCGATGCACTGATGCGCGGTTTTGAGTCTGGAAAAAGCTTCGGTGCAAATTTGCGTGACACGCTTTTCAACATGTTCAAGACGCTGATCTTGCGCCCGATCATTCAACCTATCGCGCAAGGTGCATCCAGCGCGATTCTTGGTGCAGTGGGCATGGGCGCAAGCGGCGCGGCTGCGGCAGCGACTCCTGGATCGCTGGCCAGCATGATTGGTGGTGCTACTGGCTTTCTGGGCGGTGGCCTGAAGGCCGGATTTACTGGAATTTTTGGCGAAGCAGGTACGGCTGGCGTTTACGACGCGGGTATGACGGCTATCGGCGCGGGAAACATCAGCGGCGGCGTCGGCACTTTGGCAGGTGGTGCTCTTGGCTGGTTGGGCGCTGGTGCGGCAGGCATTGGCCTGGGCTCCCTGATCGCTGGCGACAAGAGTGTGGGCGGCTTAAGTGGTACCAGCAGCAGTGCAATTGGCACGGCCATTGGTGCGGCTGTGGCTGGCCCGCTCGGCGCTGTGCTGGGCGGTGCCTTGGGTGGCTTATTCAATGCTGCCTTTGGTATGGGTGACAAAAACGTCACCGCGTCAGGAGTGCAAGGAAGCGTTGGAGGTGGGGCTGTTACTGGGCAGCTATTCTCCAATTGGCACCAAGACGGTGGTTGGTTTCGCAGCGATCGAAACGGTACTGATTTCGCTGCAATTACATCTGACTTGCAGTCTGCAATGAATAGCGGTGCACAAGCCATATTGGAATCGACCAAGGCTTATGCAGACGCACTGGGTCTGCCAGCAGAGCAATTAGCCAGCGTTACCACCTCATTCACGGCCAAGCTGACCGGAGATGCAGAAAAAGATAAGCAAGCGATATTGGACGTTCTGGATCAGTATCAGGTAGCGCTCACCAATGGCTTCCAAGAGACATTGCTCCCATTTAAAAAAGCTGGCGAATCGTTAATCGAAACTTTGCAACGACTCGCATTGATCCAAGGGTTCAGTGAGTCGATAAATAGCCTTGGCGGCATTTTCACAACCATTGCAAATTCTTCCATCGCTGCACGTGAGTCGCTTATCAGTATGGCTGGCGGTATTGATGCGCTGATCACAAAAGCAAATGCATTCGTCAAAGACTATTACAGCCAGGGCGAGCAAGCAGGTTTGCAGGCACGCAACATCGTCGATGCGCTTAAGTCTGTCGGTATCGATGGCACAAATTTAGCTTCACGTGAGGATTTCCGTCTGTTGGTGGAAACACGCGAAGTCAATTCCCAGCAAGGCCAAGAGCAGCTTTTGAAGTTGCTCGATCTTGGCCCTCAGTTCGCTCAACTTTCGGACTACATGAAAGCGAACGATGTCACCATGAAGCAACTGCTTGACGCAGCACCGCAGGTTGAAATTCTCAACAAAATGCTGACTCCAGCAGAGCAAACAGCAAAATCGACTGGAGACCTGGCATCTACGGCAAAGGTTGGTAACACGCTACTTTCTGATTTGAATGAGTCTGTGAGGGCTGGTGCAAATTCCACTACGAGTGCGATCAACGTGTTGGCTGGTGCAGTTAACGGTATGGCAGCAGTAGCGCAATCAGCAGTCAGTGCGGCTCAGTCGGCCGCAGCCAGTGCCGCCGCCGCAAGCTCTGCTGCAAGCAGTGCGGCCGATAAAGTGGCACTGGTGCAGGCGCAGCCGACCTACATCTACGACATTGGTGCAAAGTCCTGATGGCACAGATCATCATTGCCGATGTGGATGTGTACGATCCAGGAATCAGTGGTACGCGTACCCTGCGCTTTGCGACTCAGAGCTACACCACTGGCTCGACAGATTCGCCTGCAAACACGTTCTACGATGGCCGGATTCAGCAACCCGCAAACATCAGTCGCAGCTGCTTTAGTGATGCAAAAACCACTGGCCGCACACAAATCGGCTTCGGTGACATGGTGCTGGTAAATAACGACGGCGCACTCGATGGCCTAATGGCCTACAGCTTTTCCGGGCGTTCCATCACCATCAAGCTGGGCTTAGTCACTCCTAATAGCAATGGAGTTCCCACATGGGTTACCGTGATCAAGGGCACTATGGAACAGGCCGAGTTGTCTTGGCAGAAAGTGATCATTCGCGTGCGCGATCGCCAGCAAGATGTGGCCAAACCACTTCAGCAGGTGCGCTATGCGGGAAGCAACACATTGCCCAACGGACTGGAAGGCGTGGCCAACGATTTAAAGGGTAAGCCGAAACCGCAGGTTTTCGGCAAGGTATTTAACGTTGCACCACCTCAGGTGAACACGGATCGCCGTATTTATCAGGTTCATTCGGGCAGCACACTTTCGTCTCTTGCGGCTGTCTACGATCGAGGCTCACCACTCACGGCTGGCCCGTCATATACCTCGCAAAGTGACATGGAGGCCAACGCTCCAACGGGAGGTCAATACCGAGTTTGGAACGATGCCACTATGGGTTGCTTCTTCCGATTAGGTAGCGCGCCAAGCGGGACTGTCACCGCAGATGCGGTGCAAGGGGTCTCTGTGGCAACCCGAACTGTCGCTCAAATTTTCAACCAGATTCTGCAAGTCGCGGGCATCAGCTCTGGCGACATTAGCAGCGCAGACATATCAGCTCTCGATGCAGTGGCTGCTTATGAAACCGGAGTCTACGCACCGTACGACCAGGACATCACAGCGCTTGAGCTACTTGATGTCCTTTGCGCAAGCGTCGGTGCATGGTACGGCTGCGATGCCTCTGGCACCTTTCGTATCGGTCAGATCGCGTTGCCAAGTGGTACTTCAGTTGGCACGATCACCGCCACTGACATCTTGAAAATTGAGCGGGTTGCTAGCCGCGATCCAGGTGTCGGAGTGCCTTCTTGGAAAGTGAAGGTCGGATATCAGCGCATCTACAACGTGCAAAACGATTTGACCGCAGTCGTTACGGACGCGCGCAAGTCCTACTTGTCCGAGGAGTACCGACGAGTCGAAGCCAGTGACGCAACGATCAAGACAGCAAATCTAACCAGCCCTGAATTGGAATTTTTGACCGTCCTGACATCGGCAACAGATGCGACAAGTGAGGCAAACCGCAGGCTAACTATCTACAAAGTGCGACGCGATATGTACCAACTGACGATTCGCGTGGATGCGTCGCTGGCTGCATCGCTTGATATCGGAAAGATCGTCACGATGCAGATCAATCGGTTCGGAATGAATGACGGAAAACAATTTCTCATTATTGGAGTTCGAACAAATATGCGCGGATATCAGTTCGACTTGACGCTGTGGGGGTGAAATGGCAAATATTTTTCTTGCGTGGCAGAACAGAACAGACGAGGGAATCCTTGCTGGTGGATCTTGGATTTCAAACTTGCCAATAACAAATTTGCAAAACAGACAAGTGCAGAAAGTTGCACGCAGCAATGGCACAGGCGCATCGGCAACAAAATTTGACATCGATCTTGGCTCTGCAAAATCGATCGGTGTGGTCGCGCTGGTGGTGCATAACATTAGCGTCACAGGATCCGTTCGAATTACTGCCAGCGACTCGGTTTCATTTACGACGCTTTACTACGACAGCGGAAACGTAGCAGTTTGGCCATCCGGTGTGATCCCGCAAGACTTGCTGGAATGGGAGGATGACAATTTCTGGCTCGGCACGATCTCGCAGCAGGCACGTGCCGGTTACCAGGCTCCGTTCATTCACAAGTTGTCGAGTGTCAAAAACATGCGCTTTTGGCGCGTTGAGATCATCGACACAAGCAACAGCGACGGTTATATCCAGATCGGCCGCTTGTTTCTGGCGCGCGGTTGGACTCCGACAGTGAATTACTCCTACGGATCGGGACTTGGCTTTCAAGACCCAACGCCTGTGGACACATCCCTTTCGGGTGCTGAATATTTTGATGTCCGCTCAAAGTTCCGCGTGATGCAGTTCAGTCTGCCGTATATCACTGACTCAGAGGCTTACAGCTATGCGCTTGATCTCCAGCGACTGGCTGGAGTGAGTGGCGAAATCCTTGTTATGCCTGATGGCGGCGCAAATATATCGCAGCAGCCCCAGCGTTCATTTGTTGGCCGCTTGCGCCAGCTAGGAGCTATCAAACAATCAAACCCAACGGCTTACTCGGTCGACTTTGAAGTGAAGGAATTGCTGTAATGGCATCAGTAACTTTTGTAACAAGCCTCGGGGGTGATGGCTCAACCGTTACCGATGATGCGAACGTAAATACAGGCCTCGCCAATGGCGGTCACAGGCTGCGCTTTGTGCCTTCTTTGTCGCAGGTAATTTCCTGCATGAATGGTGCTCTTTCGCAAGCATCATCACAAGTTTCTGCAGCCACTGTGCAAGCGGGATATGCGCTCACATATGCGAACCAAGCCGCAGCAAGCGCCGCCACTGCGATCAACGCGCCAGGCACGCAAGCAACGAGCACCAGCACTTTGACAGTGGCTATGGGCTTCGCATCGCTGACGCTGGTGCAAACAGGCAAGACTTTCACCGTTGGCCAGTACGTGCAAATCGTGAGCACAGCAAACACCGCCAATTGGATGATCGGGGCGATCACGGCATACAACGCCACCAGCGGTGCAATGACGATCAATACCACGGCAATCGGCGGCAGCGGGTCAGCTACAGCTTGGAGCATCAGTCCATCAACTCCGCCAATGCTACCGGCTCAATCTGGAAATAGTGGCTTGGCACTTTTCACTGATGGCAGCACTGCGAGCTGGGGCCAGGTATTTCCTGCTCAATCTGGAAACGGTGGAAAGGCGCTGCTTACCGACGGCACAAACGTGAGCTGGACGACCGTGTATCCATCGCAAGCAGGCAACAGTGGCAAATCGCTTGTAAGCGACGGCGCTGCCGCTGCATGGGTGGGCACCAGCTGCCGACAGTTTTTTTTAAGTCAATCATAAGGAGCTCGCAGCATGGCATCGGGAACACTTGGGCAGTCTGATCTGGCCGCAAATACAAACACGACCGTTTATACGGTTCCTGTATCGAAGGTTTCTTCCTTTAATGTGAACATGGTCAATAGGACGAGCGCAAACATCACAGTGCGCTTGGCCATCAGCGCGAGCGCCACACCATCGAACAGCGAGTTTTTGGAATACGACGCGACGCTACCTGCAAACGGTGTGCTTGAGCGCACCGGTCTTGTTGCGAGCGCACAGAAAAATCTTGTCGCCTACGCGAACGCGGCAGGTGTGGGCGTCAACGTCTACGGCTTTGAGGAGTAAATATGGGACGTCAAATCGGTGGAAGCCCCACCACAATCAATATGCAAGGCACTATCACGACGCTGACTTCACAGTCAGGCCGCCAGCCTGGTCAGCCACTAATCAGCTCGCCTTCTGATAACTCCACTTTGGCAAATTTCACGCCCACCTTGTCGTCCTCTGCTTTTTTTGCCTATTCGTCCGACACACACATGGGATCGAATTGGCAAATCGCATCTGATAGCAATTTCATTAACGTGTTGAAAGACTTTGCAACGAAGTCTTCTTTGACATCTTGGGCTGTGAATAGCGATTACACAATCCCGCGTTTGGCTCAAACGCTTTATTTCCGCGTACGGTACGTTTCCAGCGCAAACGAAGTTTCTCCATGGTCTGCCTATTCCAGAATGGTGGTTGCTCGCACATTGAGCACCATTGCGTCATTCAATAGCACTTCCGGTTTTAATTTCTCGATAACCTATTCAGGGACAGGTACGCCGACATCGTTCACAGTGAAGGTCGCAAACAATGCAGGTATGACCAGCCCGATCGTAAACACATCGGTCTCGGTTAGTGCAAACATCGGCAGTTTTACTGTTCCCTATACCTCGATGCCTGGGTTCACGGATGGCTCGACCCCGTATTACATCCAGATCACACCGGCTGGTTCCGACGCCATCACGGCAACTGAAGTTCAGACGCTTGTCAGCCCATTGGCCACAATAACGGGAGTCAGCGCAACAACGACCTACGATACAGGATCGACTGTAACAATGACTTTGCCATCTACGACTTTGAGTACTGGCACAGCTCCGCAACTGCGGTATCAGTTTTCCACGGTGTCAAATTTCTCTTCGATTACTTATGAAGGTGATCCAAATACTGCGCTGACATTTGCGGCTTCAAATTTGGCGGGCTTGTCTGGACGGACTCAAAAATATTATTTTCGGCCAGTACTTGCCATCGGAAGCGATCGCGTTCCTATGTCTAGCCTCTTCACGCCGATCTATGTGCAAGCGGTGAAGCTAATCAGCCCCACAAACGTAAACCCGAATACTGCAAACACAGGGACATCCAGTATTCCCTCTGGCTATGCAGGCCCGATTACTGTGGTGGCAATTGGTGGTGGCGGCGGCGGCGGTATGACTGGATATGACGCTGGTTCGGGCGGCGGTGGCGGTTACCTCAACACTGGAGCCTTCACCGTATCAGGAGGCGAAAGCATCAGTTATACGCTTGGCACTGCTGGTGCTGGAGCAGGTTGGGTGTACGCGCAGACCGCCGCAGAGTGCGGAGGCACGACGACAGTTTCTGTCGGCTCCCTTGGCTCTGTAACAGCAGTCGGCGGCTTGGCGGGAACAAATAACTCGCAACCAGGTGCAACCGCTTATCAAAGCGGTTATTACACCGACGTAAACGGAAACACGTCATACCGTGGCGGCGCGGGCGGCAGCAGTGGAGGTGATTCTGGCATTAACAGCCCTGGCAATCTCTACGTTGGGAAATACACAACATCCCCTACGGCTTATCACGGACGTGGTGGACGTAATGCCACATCCGCAACAGGCGGTGGAACCGGCGGTCAGGGTTGGGGTGCTGGTGGTGGTGGAAGCAAACGCGATCAAGCCGCTGGCGGCGGTTCAGATTCATATGCTGGCGGTGGCGGTAACGGTATCTTCTGGGGCAATAAAGCTGCTGACGGGTATTACACAAACGTCGGGAACGGAGGCAATGGAATGCCAGGCGCTGCGGCTATCTATTTCATTAACTGGTAAGGAACCTAAATGCCCGACATACAGATTCGCAAAGTTCTCTTGTTAAACGAAAACAAGGACAAGATCGAAAGCCTGAAATCGCTCTACACGGCCGACGAAATAGTGGCCGCACAAGGCGGCGGGACCAACGCTTACAGCCAAGCGCTCGCTGCTCTTCAAGCTAAGCGCGAAGCCATCTATGCAATGCCCAACGAATAAACAGCAAACTGATCAACACGCCCCGCCATTCGCGGGGCTTTTTTTTGGGAGATGCCTATGACAGAAGAATCCACCAGCACCCAGAACGCTGGCATCCTTAATCTCCGCCCGGATGACCTCGATGAGCTGCTTACCCGAGCAGCAGAGCGGGGGGCTGAGCGTGCATTGGCCTGCCTTGGCCTTGAAAACGGGCACGCAGCCCGAGACATCCGTGACCTGAGGGGTCTTATCGATGCGTGGCGTGAAGCGCGCAGGACGGTTTGGCAGACCACGGTCAAGGTTCTGACCACCGGTGTGCTGGCAGCACTTTTGGTCGGTATCGCCATTAAGTTGCGTTTGATGGGAGGTCCCCAATGATCGAGACACTATTAGGCGGAATGTTGGGCGGCGCTTTCCGCCTAGCTCCCGAGGTCCTGAAATGGTTTGATCGCCAAGGTGAGCGTGGTCATGAGTTGGCCATGCAGGACAAGGCGCTTGAGTTCGAAAAGCTGCGTGGTGCCCAGCGCATGTTCGAGATTGGCGCGGCTGCCAACGGCGCTTGGGATACAGGTGCAATCGAAACCCTTCGCGATGCCGTTCGAACCCAGGGTGAAAAAACTGGGGTGGCCTGGTCTGATGCACTATCCAGCACAGTTCGCCCAGTGATCACCTACTGGTTCATGGCGCTGTATTGCGCGGCGAAGACGGCGGCATTCGCGGCGGCTTTGTCTGCCGGTGCTGACTGGGGTACAGCAGTTTTGCACGTCTGGACTGAAGCCGACCAGGCGCTCTGGGCCGGTGTGCTGAACTTCTGGTTCTTGGGCCGCGTGTTTGACAAGGTACGGCCATGATCGAAGTGCCTCAGGCAGCGATCGACTTGGCCAAGCGGTTCGAGGGGTTTTGCCGGGTGCCCAACTCAGACCCTGGCCGCGCTTATCCGTATGTCTGCCCTGCAGGGTTTTGGACCATCGGTTACGGCCATCTTTGCGATGCCAAGCATCCGCCGATCACCATGGAAGAGGGCGAGGCGTATCTCACTGCTGACTTGGCCGATGCACTGAGAGCCACACTGCGCTACTGCCCGGTACTGGCCAATGAGCCGTTGGGGCGGCTTGCGGCTATCGTTGACTTCACGTTCAACCTAGGTGCTGGTCGGCTGCAGGCTTCTACGCTTCGGCGGCGAGTCAATCAGCGTGACTGGAACGGAGTGGCAGTTGAGCTTCGCCGATGGGTCTATGGGGGTGGAAGGGTACTACCTGGACTGGTGCTGCGGAGAGAGACTGCGATTTCTCTATGCTGATACGGTACGGATGTTCATGAATGAAACTCTGTAAATACTTGAAATTAGACCGCTCTACTACGTTGAATAATGTGCATTATTAAGATTCAAAAGGTGGGCTTTAGATCAGGTTCCCGCTATATCCCTTAATGTGTGGCCGCCTAGATTAGCTGGTTGCCAATCCAATAAAGGACGTAAGTCATGGGCTATTCCATATTCCTCGATTCTCACCCTTCGTTCCGTTATTAGCTCGCCGTTTGCCTGCAATTCTTCAAGCAAGAACTCCGTACTTTCACCGCGATTGACACCCACACAAATTCCAATTACAGAGTTTTTTTCAGGGCCTCGCACAAACAGCGGACTTCCGCTTAGTCCTTGGGGCATTGGAAAGCTGGTTTCAAATGCAACTGGATGAGTTGCGCCGGGCATTTGGCCTACAGCCACCAATCTGTGTACGTACCCTCTAAATCCCCGGCCATACATCCAGAATTCTCCTGCAGTGCGATTCTGAGCCGTAGCTGGGTATCCGTAGCTGGCAACCTCTTGCCATACAGTAACAGGTGAGTTACCTAGTGTGAGCGAAGTGGGAAAATTTGCATCAACAGTTCCAATGCAAATGTCATAGGGTGGCTTAGCTTCATCAATGCTAGTAACGCGTGATGCAACGTTCCCGCTGCCGTCAGCCGGGCGTATACATAAACCAATGAATCCGCCAGACGCTTCAATGCTTTGATATGCAGCGCTCATTACGTGAGATGCTGTTAAAAAGACTCCGTTTCCATTTATAAAAAATGCAGTTCCAAAAAATTCGCTAATCAATGCCGAGCCGGACGTTTCCGAAAATCTGCAAATAGGAACGATAAATGTTTCTAAAAATGAAAACTCTCCGTTGTTCATAACAACATGTCCTAATTTTGATTTCGAAAAAATATATTGCAAAAAAAATTTATCGCACCAGGTCCATCAATTTTCCATACCCATCCACGACGTCGTATTTCACTTGATCAGATGTGATCTTGGCGAAGAACCTTCGTGCGCATTCAATTTTGCTTTCTTCGATTTTTCGGAGATCCATGCTGGACATGGACCCCTTGGTCTCCGCTACAAAATAAACGTGCTTGACCTTGCCTTCTTGAAAGGCAATGGCCCAGTCGGGGTTGTAGTTGCCAACAGGGGTAGGAATGAAGAACCCGCGAGGTAACTTAGCGTAGACCACCACCTCGGTGCTGGCATCCAGCTCACGCACGAAATCACGTTCATTTTTTGAGTCGGTGAAAACGTAGTCGTAGATGTGGTGGTTGGCCTTGACGGCCTTGCTGAAATCTTCCTTGGGTTTGTCCTGTGTGAAGATGTCCATGGTGTGGGTGTCGCCCGTGGGGTCGTAGGCAATGTGCTCCACG
>JACCDX011283137.1_pt1 | contig 25716 bp, 29 predicted proteins | sample 7449681 | NCBI WGS metagenome assembly JACCDX01 (sample SAMN15323450, study PRJNA562643) | freshwater metagenome | isolation source: river surface water | place: USA:Blue River Watershed | collected 2017-08-18
AAGCCGCAACTAGTGCTAGGAACACCAGCGATACAACCAATGGGACTAGAACACCGAATGGCAGAACTATGCCGAATACGGCAACATCCCAGTTGCTTGGCGCTAGGCGCAACGCACCGTCAAGCCAGCCGATGTACCAGTCTGGCTGAGTACCAGCAGAAACCGGAGACGGGTCATAAGGGCCGTAGTTCCAAATTGGGTTGATAGTGAAGGTGGCAGAGATTGCCATGATCACACCGAAGACCAGGAAGAAGAAGCCACCGGCCTTAGCCACGTAAACCGGCATAAGCGGGTAACCGACGACGTTGTCATCACGACGACCAGGACCGGAGTAGTGAGTGTGCTTGTGCAGCACAACCATCATCAGGTGAAGTGCAATGAACAGAATGATCAGTGCAGGAACGATCATGATGTGGAGGCTGTATAGACGGGCAACCACCTCTGTACCGGGGAACTCGCCGCCAAATAAGCCGGACGAAATCGATGGTCCAATGAATGGAATTCCCTTGATCATTCCGTCAATGATTCGAAGACCGTTACCTGATAGCAGGTCGTCTGGTAGGGAGTAGCCGGTGAATCCAGCAGCCATTCCGAGGATGAACAGCATGAATCCGACGAGCCAGTTCAGCTCTCTTGGCTTGCGGAATGCACCAGTGAAGAAGACGCGCAGCATGTGTAGACCGCTAGCGGCTACAAACAACAGTGCTGCCCAGTGGTGCACCTGGCGCATGAGCAATCCACCACGGATGTCAAAGCTGATGTCCAAGCTGGATGCATAGGCGATTGACATCTCGGCACCCTTCAGAGGCGCGTAAGACCCTTCGTAGTGCACCACTGCCATGGATGGCTGGAAGTAGAAAGTTAGGAACGTGCCGGAGAGCACCAGGATGACGAAGCTGTATAGAGCCACTTCGCCGAGCATGAAGCTCCAGTGGTCAGGGAAGATCTTGCGACCGAAGCCTTTGACGACGGTGCCGATGCCGACACGCTCGTCTAGGTAGTTCGCGGTTCCTGCTAGGAATCCGCCCTTTTTCTGCTGAGTTGCATTCGTCATTTACTAGTTCCTAATGTCCCAAAATGTTGGGCCAACTGGCTCGAGGAAGTCGCTTTGTGCGATGAGGTATCCCTCAGCGTCGACGGTGATCGGCAACTGGGGGAGAGGTCGGGATGCGGGCCCGAAGATCACCTTGCAGTGGTTTGCCAGGTCAAAGGTTGACTGGTGGCAAGGGCACAGAAGGTGGTGTGTGTGCTGCTCATACAGAGCCACTGGGCAGCCCACGTGGGTACAAATTTTGGAGTAGGCAACGATTCCCTCGTAGCTCCAGTCCTTCTTGGCAGGGTCTTCGTTCAGATCCTCAGGGTTCACGCGAACCAACAAAACGGCAGCCTTCGCCTTCTCATTCAGCATGATCTCGTGGTCAAGCTCCTTGAGTCCCTCTGGGATCACGTGGAAAACAGAACCGATTGTTACCTCGGAGGCCTTGATGGGGATTCCGGTCGGGTCTTTGGTCAGCCTGGTTCCCTGACGCCACATAGTGTGCTTCAAGGTGTCCCCAACACTTGGTCCAAGGTCACCAAAGATCACAACTGCTGGGATTGGGAAGAACGCCAGTGCACCGTAAAGCGTTCTGCGAATCAGCTTTCTTCTTGTAAATCCAGACTCGCCATCGGCAAGCTTGATGATCTCGAGCGCCTGTGCCCTGGATTCCTCTGAACTGCGAGCGATGTGGCGCTCTTCAGAAACCTCGTGGTCAGGCATCAAAGTCTTCGCCCAGTGCACAGCACCAAATCCAATGCCTAGAAGGCTCAGCGCCATTCCGACACCCATCCAGAAGGTGTTGTTTCTGGTTGCTGATAGATCGCCGTCAACTATTGGGAAAGCGAAGAAGCCCCAGACCGCGAGGATGGCACCAACGATGGAAATCAGGAACATGACTGAAACGGCCCGCTCTGCATTTCGTGCGGCACGCTCGTCCTTGTCAGTCATGCGGACACGGTGTGGCTCGATGCCTGGGTCCTTAATCGGACGGTCTGATCTGGTCGCTAGACCTGATTCATAAACTTTTTCTATTTCGCTCATGCTCTAACTCTTAGTTCGACTTGGCGCCAAGCCAAACAGTGATTGCGATGATGAAGCCCAATCCGAAGATCCAGACGAATAGGCCCTCAGCCACTGGACCGATAGATCCCAGCTCGTAACCACCAACTGATGGGTTGTTTTCGACATACTTCAGGTAGGTGATGATGTCCTTCTTGTCCTCGGGGGTCAGGTTGGCATCGTTGAACACTGGCATGTTCTGCGGACCAGTGATCATAGCTTCGTAGATGTGCTTCTCTGAGACGCCCTTCAGCTGTGGTGCCCAGCGACCCTCGGTTAGCGCTCCTGCAGCTCCAACGGCGTTGTGACACATGGCGCAGTTGATTCGGAACAGCTCACCACCTTGGGTGGCATTTCCATCTGCGCGGAGGTACTCCTCGTCAGGAATGGCGGGACCGGGAGCTAGGGAAGCGACCCAGGCTGCCATTGCAGCGATTTGTTCCTCAGTGAACTGCACTGGCTTTTTGTGAAGCTGTGGGCCAGATGCCTGACCAGGCATGCGTCCTGTTCCAACTTGGAAGTCAACCGAAGCTGCACCCACACCAATGAGGCTTGGCCCACCCATCGCGCCCTCACCGTTGGTGCCGTGGCAGCTTGCGCAGTTTGTTAGAAACAGCTTGCGACCCTCGTCAATTAGCTCAGGGCTTGAGAGGTTCGCCTGAACAGTGCTTGTTGCAGCGGCATAGCCACCACCTGAAAGCACAAGACCTAGGAAAATCACGATTCCCGCGGCCCATGGGCGGCGGCGCAGTGGTTTTTCGTTACTCAACTGTTCCTCCATTTATTTCAAGATGTAGACGACTACGAACAGTCCGATCCACACCACATCTACAAAGTGCCAGTAGTAGGACACGACAATGGCGCTTGTGGCCTCGCGGTGTCCAAAGTTCTTAACTGCGTATGCCCTGGCTATGACCAGGAGGAAAGCGATTAGTCCACCGGTCACGTGCAAAGCGTGGAAGCCGGTAGTGATGTAGAACGCTGATCCATAAGAGTTCGAGGCAAGGCTCACTCCCTCGGAAACAAGTGTTGCGTACTCGTAGCTCTGACCAGCGACGAAGATTGCACCCATTACGTAGGTCAAGAAGAACCACTCGATCATTCCCCACTTCGCAGGGGAGTTGCCGGTGCGGCGGGGCTGAAGGCGCTCAGCGGCAAAGACTCCGAACTGTGCGGTGAAGGAGCTAGCAACCAGAATTAGGGTGTTTACCAGCGCGAAAGGAACATCCAGGATCTTGGTGTCGTTGGCCCAGAGCTCGGGTGCTCCAGCGCGCAGGCTGAAGTAAATAGCAAAAAGGCCCGCGAAGAACATAACTTCCGAGCCAAGCCAAACAATGGTTCCTACCGAGACCGCATTTGGTCTGTTGATTACCGCGTTCGCAGCGGGGGTTGAGGTTGCAGACATGCCTCTAGCCTAACCCAAATTCAGCCTCACACGGCGTGTGTTGGCGAGGAATCCATGATTTTTTGGACTCTGATTTGCTATTTCGGTGGGTAAAGTTCTAGCCATGCAGAATTTGACTTGGCCCGAGGTCCTGAGCTCGCTTTTGGCGGGGGAGGACCTAGCAAGGGAATCCGCTTCCTGGGCTATGCGTCAGATCATGAATGGCGAGGCGTCCGAGGCTCAAATTGGCGCATTCATGATGGCCCTTAGATCAAAGGGTGAAACCGTTGGGGAGCTGGCGGGCCTTGTTGACGTCATGCTTGACAACGCAGTTTTGCTTGATACCGGCTCTGATGCAGTCGACATTGTCGGCACCGGAGGAGACCTAGTCGGAACTGTAAACATCAGCTCGATGGCATCGATTGTCTCAGCGGCTGCAGGTGTGCCTGTTTTGAAGCACGGCAGTCGATCAGCCTCGGGAAAGACCGGATCTTCCGAAATGCTCGAGGTTTTGGGGATTCGACTCGATCTAGCGCCTGCTCAGGTGGCAGAAGTGTTTCGCAAAGTCGGCATCACGTTCTTCTTTGCTCCAGTTTTCCACCCGGCGATGCGCTTCGTAGCGCCAGTCAGAAAGCAACTTGGTGTTCCGACGACATTCAACTTCCTCGGCCCATTGGCAAACCCCGCCCAGCCGATAGCAACCGCGCTTGGAGTTGCCAATCCAGTTATAGCACCCAAGATGGCTAAGGAATTGGCTGCGCGTGGGCGATCAGGTTTGGTTTTTAGGTCTGATGATGGGCTTGATGAACTCGCTACAACATCCTCCAGCACCATCTGGGTGGTTCGCGCCAATGAGGTTGAGGAGCAAAGTTTTGATCCTCGTGACTTCGGAATCGGCAGAGCAATCATTGACCAACTCATCGGTGGCGATGCCAAGCACAATGCCGAGGTAGCTCGGAGGTTGTTTGCGGGAGAGACCGTTGAGAACTCTCAGGCGATTTTTGATGTTGTAGTTCTGAATGCCGCCGGCGGCATGGTGGCATATCAAATCGCTCAGGGTTCGAGAGCCAGTATTGCTGATTTGTTCGACCTAGCCATAAAGTCCGCAAAGGCGGCAATCGAATCAGGCGCCGCTCAGCGAAAACTCGTTGAGTGGTCTGCAGCTACCCAGCAGTTCTAATCCAGCCAGGGAAGTGACTGGGCTTTGAGAATAAACTTTACTTGACATAATGTTTATTATCGGCAAAAGATAGTCGCTTTTGGCGTGGTCAGAAGGGGTCCTGTTCGAGCCACTCGTGCACCAATTCAATTGCACCCTCAGGTCCCACCCATAGGTTTCCAGATTTGATTTGTTCCAAGTCCAACCAACTGTGCATGACGGTGTCCCGATGTTCATCCTCGGTCCAGAGCTCGCTGCTGGGCGTGAATTCCTCTGACACCTCGGCCCTAAAAAACCAGGCTGTGCCGGTATCGAAATTGAGCTTTGAAGGAAATTCAAAATCAATTGATTTTGCATGCTCGACCAGCTCGGACCCTAAGAAATCCAAACCGGTTTCTTCCCTTAGTTCGCGAATTGCCGCTTCAACTGGCCTCTCACCTGGCTCAATGCCGCCTCCGGGGAAAATCCACTGAGGTGGGAGATCTACCTCTGGTTCAAACCTTGAGAAGAACATGAGAAAACGTTTTTGAGGGGAAACCAGTAGAACCCTCACCGTATTGCGGTGTCTAGACTCGGCCATTTCTGTCTGCCAATCCAAAGAATCGAAGTGCAATCTGGTTCATGTATCCAATCAGGAGTGCGAAGATCAGGGTTCCCTCTCTGGCTTGACCACCCAGAAGAAAGCCCGCGCTCACTGCAAAAATCTCGATTGCAGTCCTCGCCTGCCAGAACGGTAATTTGAAGCGCTGGGCGATTCCAACGTTCAGGCCATCTCTCGGTCCCTTGCCCATTCCGCAGGAGATATAGAGACCAGTCGCGAACGAGACAATTGCCATCCCGAGCAGCAAAAGGGCTAGATTCGCGAAGTAGTTTTCAAAATCCGGCACGTACGGAAGTGCGAGGTCAGCAAACACCCCGATCAATATCGCGTTGAGAATCGATCCGATTCCAGGCTTAACCTTCAGAGGAATCCACATCAGCAGAACAATTGCCGACACGACTATGGTTCCCTGTCCGAAGGAAATGCCGGTTTGGTTCGCAATTCCTTGGGCTAGAACGTCCCAGGGTGCAACTCCGATGCCAGCACGAACCATCATGGCGACGCCAATTCCGTATATCAACAATCCAATCAACAGCTTGATTAGGCGATAGCTGAAATTAGACTTGGGCACCTGCTAAGACTAGGGGTACTGATGGCTCGAACCAGCTATTTTGAAGGACCACTACCCCACCTCCTCGCGCACAGAGGCCTCAGTGAGCATGACGATTCGGTGGCTGAGAACTCGATTGCTGCCTTTGGGGCTGCAATCGCCGCAGGCGCAACTCATATTGAGTCCGATGTGCACGCAACCAGTGACCAGGTCGCAGTGTTGTTTCATGATGATGACCTGCTCCGAGTCGCCGGCGTTGCGAAGTTCATCAAGGACTTGTCGCTCAAGGACCTGAGAAGCATCCGACTCAAGGGGGAAGCTGTAGTTCCCACTTTGGCAGAAGGTTTGGAGCTCGGCGTTCGATTGAATCTAGACATCAAGTCTGAGCCGGCGATCCTGCCCACTGTTCTCGAGATTGAGCGCTACGCGGCTCATGAGCGAGTTCTGGTTTCAAGCTTTTCCTCAAAGCGCAGAAATGCAGCTCTGAAGTTGCTTTCAAAGCCAGTCGCAACGAGCGCTTCCATGCGGGAGGTGGCCCTCGCCTTGCTCAGCCACAAGGCATTTGGGCTCGGATTTTCTCGAGTCACTGCCGGTGTTGATGCTTTTCAGATTCCACCAAAAATGTACGGCCTGAACTTTGCCAATCCGAGGTTTGTCGCTCGGCTAAAGGGCCACGGAATCGATACTCACTTCTGGACAATCAACGACCCCCAAGAGGCACAGCGCTTACTCCAATTGGGTGCAAGCGGGATAGTTAGCGACAGAGTGGATCTGCTGAACTGAACGTTTCCTGAGAATTACCATCACTCGGGACTTATAACGGCACTGCCCTGGTTGAGCCTTCAAACAGGAGGAAACCATGGCCGAAACAATGCGAGGCATGCGATTGGGTGCTCAGTCCTTAGAGACTGAAGCGGGGGTTGAATTCTCTCCGCGCGTTACCACAGTTTTTCGATGCCCTGATGGACACGAGTTTGACCTTGTTTTCTCTGCAACGGCTGAACTACCTGCGACTTGGGAATGCAAAAAGTGCGAGCTGATTGCAGTTCGACTAGAGAACGGTCAACCCATTGATCTTGCCGAGTCGGATGACGAAGGTCCCAGAACCCACTTTGACATGGTGCTCGAGCGCAGATCTCGTGAGGAGCTCGAAGAGCTTCTTGAAGAGGTTTTGGCGGACATGAGAGCAAGGCGCTCCGCAGGCAAGCTCACCGCCTAAACAGCCGCTCGAAGCCCCACTTGGTGCAAAGCCAAAAGGCTTCAAAAATAATCTGATTCGTCATCTTGGAGACTCCAGATTCGCGTTCCACGAAGGTGATGGGGATCTCTTTCCAACTAGCGCCGGCCGCGATGGCCCGGCGGGTCATTTCCACCTGAAAACCGTAGCCTTGGGCCTCCAGTTGCTTTAGGTTGAGGCCCGCTAGGAATCGCGAGTTGTAGACCCTAAAGCCAGCAGTCAAATCCTTGAGCGGCAGGCCTGTTGCAAACCCCGCATACCAGTTACCGAATCGGCTAATAGCCTCCCGGTGTCTTGGCCAATTCTGGACCGCTCCTCCGGCAATCCAGCGAGACCCAATAACTAGGTCGGCATCTTCTGCGAGCAGTTTGTTGAGATCCTCTGGCCTGTGAGAACCATCGGCATCCATCTGAACCAAACGATCGTAGCCTCGCTCTAGGCCCCAGCCATAGCCTGCCAGGTATGCCTGCCCAAGCCCCTGCTTTGCCCCTCGCGAAAGCAGTTGAATCTTGGGGTTTGAAGAAAACACCCGCTCGACAATGGCGGCCGTTTGGTCGGGAGAATTGTCGTCAATCACCAGCACATCGACATTTGGCACCTTCGAGAGCAAGTCTGTGATGGAGTGCTCAATCCCCGAGGCTTCGTTGTAGGTGGGCATCATGACCAGTGTCTTCATGATCGCCTGATCATCAATAAACCCAAGAACCCGAATAAGGCAAGCACGGCGTCTATCCAGCCACCAAGTATCAGAGCAGGCGTGATGCCTTCATACAACGGAACTGAGTTGACCATGGCTCCGGGTTGGTACCAGGTGAGTTCATTCAGAGTCTTTCCGTCTGGAAGGTAGATCGCGCTGAGTCCAACGGTGGAAATGTTTACGACTGCCCGCCCGGTTTCGATTGCTCGAAGTTTCGCGATTGCGGCCTGCTGGTAAGTCTCGTCGGAGTATCCAAAGTCAGCATTGTTTGTCTGCGACAGAATTATGTTCGCTCCCCCGAGTGCAAGCTCCCTTGGAATCGAGTCGATCGCAATTTCAAAGCAGATCAGTGACCCGGCATCGAAGTCCGCCAGATTGAAAATGCCATCTCGAGTGCCGAAGCTGTAACCTCTGGTAACCAGGTCAATTAGATCAGGTGCGAGCGCTCGCCAGAAGGGTCGATCCGGAACAAACTCGGCAAATGGCACGGGGCGTTTTTTGTCGTACTGATCGAGCAACTCCCCATCGGGCGACCAAAGCAAGGTCGAGTTATAAACCTGATCCCCGCTAACGGTAATGGTTCCAAAGGTGAAGGGGGCATCGTATTCAGCTGCAATGGCGTTGATCTTTGAACGCGCAGCGTCTGATCGAAGTGGGTCAACATCCGATGCATTTTCTGGCCAGACCAGCAGGTCTAGATCTTGAGATAACTCCGACTCCGAGACAAGTTTTGTTGCGTCTATGTGATTTTGCAGAATGGTGCCGGCATTCAGGTTAGAAAACAAGCCGGCGTTAGCGTTTCCCTGCACCGCAGCTATGTTGGCACTGCCAGTTGGCGTGTTCAGCAGCCCAAGCGGCGCAAGTGCTGGGGTGAGGATCAGCGCAAGCAGGGTAATCGTCGCCGACTTGAGGGGGAAGCCTCGTTTTTTGTAACCAAGTATCGCCAGAGCAAGAATCGCCCCGACCAAGGCCATTACGAAACTGATGAGGCTGATTCCGCCAAAGTACGCCCAGTTTGCCCAGGGTCCATGGGCCTGCGCCATGCCAAGGCGTGACCACGGAAATCCGCCGTAGGGAAAGCTCATGGCTAACCATTCCCGAACAACCCAAATGGACGAAGCCAAAACAGCAAACCAGAGGAATTGCTTTGGTTTGGGCTTGATTTTGCGCCACAACCATGCGGTGAGAGCAACCCCGAGCGCAAAGTAAACAGACATCAGCGTGCTGAGTGCGATAAGTGGCACTGGCCCTAGGTAAAGCGATAACCACTCAATGTGAGCGATGTAGAACGCCTGCCCGGCCAGAAAACCAGTAATTAGTGCAGTCCGAAAACCCATACCCAGGGTTGCAATCAGAATCAAGGCTGGAACCAGTGGCGCAAGCACCCAAATGTTCTCAGTTGGATAGATATAGAGCGCAATCATTCCGCCCAAAACGGCCAGTGGAATTCGCCACCAAAGCTCTATCCTGCGCACTCCCCTAGTCTAACCTCAGACGTAGTAGCTATAGGCAACAATGCCTCGTTTGACCAAATCCATCGCCCTGTAGGCCGTCTCTGCAAGAGCTGGATCTGCACCCTGCGCTAACTGGTCCAGCAGGTCGATAGTCTGCTTGGACCAGCGAATAAAGTCCCCTGGCAAGAGACCGGAGAGCTTCAACACATCATCCAACCTTGCTCCGGTTGCCCACCGATACATCGGCCAGCAAAGACTTAGTTCCAGCTGTGTTTCCCTAGGGAGTCGGTATTCGATTTGAAGGTCTAGCAATCTCTCTTGAATCGCCTCGGTCGCCTCTAGAGCTTCACGGAAGATGCCCTTGGGCAGCTTTGGTTCGTAATCACCCTCATCCTTGCGACCTTCGTAAACCAGAGCAGTGGCCATTGCTGCCAAGTTGGCTGGGTCTAGCTCCGCCCAAGCTCCACTGTTCACGCACTCTGCGATCAACAAATCCCGTTCGCCGTAGATTTTGCCAAGGCGCAGGCCAGAGGCGGTAATCTCCAGGTCATCATCGCTTTCAATTAGGTAACCAAGCACGGTCAGCAGTTGGCAGATTCTGCCGAATACCTTTGCGACCTGATTGGTCCTACCCTCGATCTGCGCGATGGCCTGGTCTATCTCCTTGCGCAACTTTTGATAGCGCTCGCCCCAGCGAGCATGGGCCTCGCGCTCGGCGCAGCCGTGCGAGGGGTGGGCCCGTAGTTCGCGCTTCAGATCCGCAATCCGCATATCCAGCTGGCGTTGGCCCCTAGACATCCTGATGTCTTTGCCAGCTCGATGCTTGCTTTGAGCACCACTACGCTCCAGGTCGCTTAGTTCTCGCCGCAATGCGGAGTACTCGATGAAGTCGCCGAGGTGGCAGGCCATCGCTTTTTCGTAGCCCTCCAGTGATTCCTGTTTCTCGGCAATCACCCTTGCCAGACCCACCACGGATCGGTCTGCTTGAAACTGCGCGAATGAGCGCTCTAGGACCTTTGATGCCCGAGTAGCGCCAAAAGCCGATATCAGATTTACCGCCATGTTGTAGGTCGGTTTGAAGCTCGAGTTCAGCGGATAGGTTCGCTTGGATGCCAGACCGGCGACCAGGTTAGGGTCGAGTTGGTTTCCCCACAGGATGACCGAGTGGCCTTCCGTGTCAATTCCTCGTCGACCAGCTCGGCCGGTGAGCTGAGTGTATTCACCGGCGGTCATGTTTACCCTAGATTCACCGTTGTATTTGTCTAAGCGCTCCAGAACCACAGTTCTGGCAGGCATGTTGATACCGAGAGCAAGGGTTTCCGTAGCAAACACAACCTTCACAAGCTTGCGCAGGAACAGCTCTTCAACCACTTCCTTGAACGCCGGCAACATTCCGGCATGGTGCGCTGCGACTCCCCGCTCCAGCGAAGTAAGCCAGTCAAAGTAGCCCAGCGTATCTAAGTCTTCGTCTGCAATTTGCGCGCAGCGAGCCTCAGCAATCCTGCGGATCTCCTGCTGCTCTTCCTTAGTAGTTAGGCGAAGTCCAGCCCTGCGACAGCTCTCCACTGCCTTTTCACATCCGGCGCGAGAGAAAATGAAGAAAATGGCGGGGAGAAGCCCCTGCTCTCCCAGGATCTCAACAACTTCAGGCTTTTCCAGTCGACCCTGAACACCCTGACTAAAGCCTCTTTGCTGAGGTGAAAAATCCTTCCCTCCCCATTTGCCGCGTCGGGAGATCGGACCTCGAGCGCGGGCCTGGTGCTTTTTCAACAGCTCAGGGTTTACTCGCATCTGATTCGAGCCGGTTTCAAACAGCTCCAGAACCTCGTCCCCGAACAGCACGTGCTGGTGCAGTGGGACTGGTCGGTGCTCCGAAACAATTACCTGAGTATTGCCCCTGACTTCGGCTAGCCAAGCACCAAACTCTTCAGCATTTGAGACGGTGGCCGAAAGCGAAACCACCAACACATCCTTCGGAAGGTGAAGAATCACCTCTTCCCAGACCGCTCCGCGGAAGCGATCGGCAAGATAGTGGACTTCATCCATCACCACGTAGGCAAGGTCTCTCAGGGCCATCGAGGTTGCGTAGATCATGTTGCGAAGCACCTCGGTCGTCATCACCACAATCTGAGCGTCAGAGTTGTTGTTGGTGTCACCGGTTAGTAGGCCAACTTTGTCTCGGCCGTAGCGGGCACTCAACTCGGCAAACTTCTGATTACTCAGAGCTTTGATCGGGGTGGTGTAAAAAACCTTTTTTCCGCTCGCTACCGCGAGATGAATAGCGAATTCACCAACCACGGTTTTGCCAGCTCCGGTTGGGGCGGCAACCAAAACTCCTGAGCCAGATTCGAGCGCTTGGCAGGCATCAATTTGAAACTGGTCGAGAGGAAACTTCAGCGCCTCAGTGAAAATCTCTAATTCGCGATACTTGGCCTTTTGCTTAGCGAGCTTGTAGCGCTCTGCTGGGCTCAGGTCACTCACTTTGTTCTGGCTCTGAGGTTAGAGTCTTGGCCAGTTTTCTCTCGCGTCGTTTGTCATTTAGCTGCGCTATTCCAACGGCGGTGAAGTAGAGCAAGATCAGGGGAATCATCAAGAGGAACATCGAGAATGGCTCATTGGCGGGAGTTGCCAAGGCCGCGAGGATTGCCATGATCAATACCGCAACGCGCCAGGATTTGAGAATGCCTTTTGCCGTTGTGATGCCGGCAAAGTTCAACAGCACTAGCACAACAGGCATCACGAAAGACAGCCCAAACAGCAGAAGCACCCTCACCGCAAACAGGATGTACTCAGCGGCATTGATGACGTTGGTCGAACCCTCAGGCGTGAAGCCAATTAGCCCGACTACGAACCTTGGGATGTTGATCCAAGCGAACCATGCTCCAAACAGAAACAGCGGCAGCGCCGCGAAAACAAACCCCAGCGCGTAGCGCTTCTCTTTGGTCTTCAGGCCCGGAGCAACGAAGGCCCACAGGTTGTAGAGCCACAGCGGAGAAGTTAGAACTACGCCGAAGAAAATGGAAACTTGAATTCTGAGGTCGAAGGCTGCTACTACGGTTCCAAAGTTGACCACGGCGTCAATGCCGCGGGCTTGGGTCACCTCAATCAGGGGTCGCTGCAAAAGCGCAAAGATTGGGTCGAATAAGAACCATCCGCCCACTGATCCAATCGCTATAAACAGAGCCGACCATGTCAGCCTGACGCGCAGTTCCCTAAGGTGGGAACCCAAGGACATGCGGCGCTCTTTGTTTTTGCGCCGAAACATTAGTCCTTCTGCTTCTCGCCCTCTTCGCCCTTCTTTGAGCCTTCAGCCTCTGGCTTCTTGATCTCCTTGCGGAAGATCTGAAGCGATTCTGCAACGCTCTTGGTTAGGGCAGGAAGCTTTGGAGCTCCCCAGAAAAGCAAAACGATTACGAGGATGACAATCCACTGCCAGCTTTCGATCCTCATTGCTCACCTTCTGTCTATGTTGATTGAGCTAATTCGAGCCACCAGTCTACGCTTTCTTTCCTCGCGCTCCCTCGCTTTCCGCTTTTCCATCGCGCGCCGCTGTGAAAGCAACCGAGGAAGATCCTCTGCGTAGACAGGTGATGCTGGCTCAATGACGACTTCATCGGGCCCGAAGCCGGATAGTTTTGCGTTCAGCCCGGTAACCTCGGCACTGAGCGTCCTGAGAGCCAACCAGAGGCGATACCCGGCCAGGGCCAGGACATAAACAGCTCCCGCCACTATTAGGAAATTCAGCCACTGCATTAGCCCTCACCCTCGCCGCTACCTAAGGCGCGAAGCGCAAACTGGCGCACGGCCAATCTGGCCGCCTCAGGTTCCAAAACTTGCGCCCTTGACCCAAATTTGGCTATGTGGCGCGCCAGCGCTGGATAGCTACCGACTCGGATCTTCCCCACCAGTTTTCCGCCCTGTTCAGTCGGGGTTCCAACTAATGGAAAGTTCCAGAACAACTCGGTCGCGGTCCTGTCGATCTGCAAGGTCACAATCACTTCACTCTGGGATGCACCAAAGTCCTCATCCGGGACCTCTGCGGTCTTTGCTAACTCCGAAATCGGATTTTCAGTCAGTGACGCGCTGGCTACTCGATCAAGTCTGAATGCCCTGACTTCGTTGTTTTTGTGGCACCAACCGCGAAGGTAGTAGCGACCTTGCATGAGGTCCAGGCGCAGCGGATCGACCAAGCGCTCGGCCCGCTCCCCCAGCTGATTGAGGTAATCGACTTTGAGCTGTCTGCCGGCCAGTAAGGCCTGCTGGCAAGTATTAAGAATTGAATCCAGAAGTGAACTTGTGGACTGTCTTGGCTCTGCGGAGGATCCGAATAGCTTTCGGAGCTGGTTTAGCTCCCCGCTTTCCGCAAATGGCTTCACGGAGCTCAAATACTCAAGACCTGCTGCAATCGCAGCTGCCTGCTGCGATGAGAGAACCGGTGGACGATCCAGCTGACCCATGCCAAGTGACAGCGAAACCTCACCTTCTTCAAGCGCCTCTTCGTCAACATAGAAGTGGGTTTGAAACCTTGTGAGGTCCTCACTATTGGCAATGGCCAGGACTGCTTTTCGAATCGCCTGCTCGCTAACTTGAAAGTGTCTAGCCAGCTCGATCACATCACGCGGACCCTCTCTGAGAATGAGGCCAACTATTGATAGTGAGAGATTGAACTGTTCGTCGGCGGTCAGCTCTTGCTTAGGCATGATTCTCAACCACCTGCCTGAGTTGTTCGCTGACATAGTTCGCGAACTCGACGGGCCCAACGATGCGAACATCTGAGCCGAATTCAATTAGTTCTTCGGCAAAGAGTTCCCGATCCATATAGGAAATCTCAACGAGCTCTTGCTCTGCACCGAAGTGATACCAGGCCTCTGAATTTGGCCTCACTTCAATTACCGCCCGTTGGGACTCGATGAAAACAGTTAGGTCAGCTTCCGCCTGAGCAATCTCTGCTGCAGTAACTGTTTGGGCGGGCTTGTCGGTTAGGCGAACCCGAGAAACCATCCTGCGGAGTAGGAAGTTTTTTAGCTCCCCATTCTCAACACCAAGCAGCAACCACTGCTGCGCAAGGAATCGGATTCGAACGGGAGTCAGGGTTCGAGCCGATACCGACTCTCCAGGCTTTTGGTAATCGAAACTTATTTGAACCCCAGACTCAATCGCCTGCGCGATAGGGGTGAAGTTTGGGTCTTTCGCAAACAGCTTTGGGGAGACCACCTGAAGGGTTTCTGCTCCACCGGCTACTCCGAAAGCTCGCATTCGAGTGAGAGCGCTCCTCGCGACTTGACTCATGCTCTGGTGATTCCAAGCTTTTGCCGCAAGTTCCAAAAGTTGCATGTGGTTTGCGTTGAGCTCAAAACCTTTTGGCCACTCGAATGAATCCTTGGCTAAGCGATATCGGGTTGCATCTGGATCGTCCGAACCTTCCCCGTCGATGACCTCAAGCCGAACGCCCATGATTCTGAGCAGGTCCTTGTCACGCTCAAACATTCGATCTCGCGCTTCTTGGGTTTTGTTCTCCTCATACCCGGCAACGCTTTCCAATAGTTGACGCTTGCTAACACCATAACTTTGGGCAGCAACCAGGCAACAGGTCAGGGTAAACAGACGCTCCGCAGGAGACTGCTTACCCATTGACTTACTCCTTACCTAGGACGTCAATCACGAATACCAAGGTAGAACCGGCAGGAATCGCACCTTGAGCATTATCGCCATAGCCCAGGTCTGGTGGAATAACCGCGACAACCTGCGATCCAACCTTCACTCCCTCGAGGGCTTGAACAAAACCTTGAATGAGACCCTCTGAGGTCACCTGGAAACTAGCCGGAGCTCCACGCTCCCACGAGCTGTCGAACTGGGTTCCCTCCCAGGTCCAGCCGGAGTAGTGCACTACGACGGTGTCTCCGATGGCAATCTCGTCACCCTTGCCCTCAATCAAAATTGAGCGCTTGAACTCTGTCGGGGCATCGGTTGCCGGAAGCTGGATTCCGGGCTGTCCATTTGGGGCCAAAATTACCGCCGGCACGCCCGCCTCTGGAGCTTGGGCTTCGCCGTTTGCCTTCGGAAGGTATGCGTCTACCACATCGAAAACGAAGAGGATTGCATCCTCTGGGCCAATGCCTAGTGACTCAACACCCGCTCCGTCATGGGCATTTTTAGCATCGAGTAGGACACCTACGCGTGAGCCGACATTGACTCCGGTGAGAGCCTTGCAGAAGTCTGGCTTGGAGTCCTTGATTAGGTCCTGAATGATGTAGTCGTTGGTTCCAAATTCACTTCCCTGGAACTGCTCGCCAGTGGAGGCATTGAACCCGGTGAAGTGCAGTGCCACTCGCTGGGCACCGACGAGGGCACCACCTTTGCCCTCAATGAAAACCTTGGTTTCGATTCCCGAACCCACAAGCGGCGAAGGAAACTCAATCTTTGGCTCAGCACCAAACTCGCCCTCGACGCTGACCTGCTCGATTGCGTCCCCACCCGAGAAGCTGTCACAGTTTGCGCTTAGGCCCTGGCTCAGCAGTGCATACCCAGTTAGCGGAGTGGACTCGGCTGCACATCCGGTTAGCAGCAGGGCTGGGATAAGCAGCGCAACTAATTTCTTCATTTAGCTTCTTTCGTTTCTCTAATTCTCTCGCTGATCAAACTCTTGAGTAACCTTGCGGACAGTTTTTCTCAGCTTTTTCTCGCTAATTGGGCGCTGCCCAATTGCACCCGGCAGCCAAATCTCCATGTCTTCCTGGCTGAAGTCAGACTTTGAAGCTCGGCGCTGTTTGAACTCTGGCAATACCGCACCAGGCGCCAGTCTTCTCGCTGTCAGCAGAAATCCAGTGTGAGCAATCATGCGGTGATCGGGTCGAACGGCAAGCCCCTCAACGTGCCAGCTGCGAACCATTGACTCCCAAGCACTTGGCGAGGTAAAGCCACCGTGGTCACGTATCGCCTCCACGGTTCTCGAAAGCTGGGTAACGGTCGCTACATAAACAATCACAAGTCCACCGGGCCGAAGGGCTTGTGCCACGGCATCAACGCAATCCCAAGGTGCAAGCATGTCTAAAACCGCTCGGTCAGCACTGGCTGGTTTCACATGGTTGGCCAGAACTTCCTGAAGCTCACCCAGGTGGACTTCCCAGTTTTTTGGCTGGTAGCCAAGTTGATTAGCAACGTTGGCCTTTGCAATCTGAGCAAACTCATCTCGCTTTTCAAATGAGATGAGGCGACCCTCAGGGCCTATGGCTCGAATCAAATACGAGGAAAGTGCCCCAGAACCGACGCCAGCCTCAATGACCGTCGCACCTGGATAGATGTCTCCCTCAACAACAATCTGGCCCGCATCCTTTGGGTAGACGATCGCAGCACCGCGAGGCATTGAGAGCACATAATCGGTCAATAGTGGCTTCAGTGCGAGATACTCCACTCCGTTTTGGTTGGAGACGATGCTGCCCTCTGGTTTACCGATTACGTCATCGTGCATAAGGTCACCCTTGTGGGTACCGAAACGGCCACCCGACACCAAGGTGACGGTATTGAGCCTGCCCTTTGGGCCGGTGAGCTGGACTTTATCCCCTGCTCTAAAAACGTGATTCATCGGGCCAGCCCCTTGAGGGTTTCAATATCGAGTTGAGTGAGCGAGTCGAACAACACTCGGTTCGGAGCCTGCGGGATGGGAACAATATTCGGAATTCCCACCGCAACGCATCCCGCAGCTTCGGCGCTCGCCAAACCGGTGCGAGAGTCCTCGAAGGCAATGCACTCTGTTGGGTCAACACCCAGCAGTTTGGCAGCGAGAAGATATGGCTCAGGGTCTGGCTTGCCCTTCTGCACATCGTCACCGGCGACGACAACATCAAAAGCCTGGAAAGGAATCTGATCCACAACTGTCAAAGCCATTCTGCGCATTGACATAGTCACTAGGGCAGTTGGAATTCCCGCTTGCTTGAGAGAAATAAGAAGTTCGAGTGCACCTGGTCGCCAGGGCAGTTGCGTCTGCAGGTGAGACACCACCTCGTCGGTGAGGCGATCAATCACCTCTTGGATCGAAAGATCCTGGATCGAAAACCGTTCTTTGAGAATTGCCGATGAGTCGTAGAGTGACTTTCCAATTAGCTCGTGACCGTGTTCCTTAGTCCACTCCGAGCCGTAGTCAGAAGCGAGTCTCGATTCGCTCAGCAGCCAGTAAGGCTCAGAGTCGATGAGAGTGCCGTCCATGTCCCACAGGACAGCTCTAGGAAAGGTGTTTGGCATCCTGAGAAGTCTAGTTAGTAAGTGCTTTAGAGTTTGTAGGTAAAGAAGTGGAGAACATGCTAAGCGGAAGAATCTTGCTGGTCGCTTTTGAGGGCTGGAATGACGCCACGGAGGCCACAAGCGGAGCCCTGAAGGCCATTGCTGAGCAAATCGGTGCGCAAACTCTAGAGGCAGTTGACCCCGAGGACTACTTCGACTTTCAGTTCTCCCGGCCGATGCTGGAGTTTGATGCCGAGGGAAATCGCTCACTCTCATGGCCGGGTTGTGAATTGCTTCAGGCGAGTCCAGAGAAGATAGCGGAACAGCCCGAGCTTGACCGGCTATATCTCCTTTTGGGAACAGAGCCATCCAGGCGATGGCTGAGTTTTGCTGCCGAAATTCTCGAGATGGTTCAAGATCGAGAGATTGATGCCGTAATCATGCTCGGTTCGATGCTGGCTGATGTTCCCCACACCAGACCAATGCAGGTTTTTAAGTCCTCGATGAACGAGGAGCTCATGGAGCGTTACGCCATAGAGCCATCGACCTACCAGGGCCCAGTCGGAATCTTGACCGTGTTAGCCCAGAGTTTCGAGGCGGAGGGAATCCCCGTGCTGTCGCTGTGGGGTTCAGTCCCCCACTACGTGCACAACACAACGAACCCAAAGGCCGCTATCGGTTTTCTGAGTGAGATTCTTGAACTGACCGGTTACAGCTTTGACACTTCGGCGCTCGCCGAGCAGGCATTTGAGTGGGAGCGCGGTGTTGATGACATGACCGCTTCTGATGAAGAGATGCTGGCTTATGTTTCTCAGCTTGAAAAAGCCAGGGATGCTTGGGACTCAGAGCAGGTTTCTGGCGAAGCGCTAGCCCGGGAGTTTGAACGCTACCTAAAGGACCGCCCGGATTCTCAGGATCGCCCAAAGAGCTAAATTGCACCCAGGCTCAGACCGATCAGCAATAGCGAGCCGACCGCAACTCTCCAGATCACAAACGGCATAAAAGAACCACGAACCAGATACTTCAATAACCAAGCAATCACGAGGTAACCGGTGATACCACTCACTAAGGTTGCAAACGCAGTTCCAAGCAGAAGGTCAGCGGGTAGGTCCTGATAGCTCTTTAGAAACTGGTAAATCCCGGAGGCTAAGACTGCTGGAATTGCCAGCAGGAAGCTGTAACGAGCAGCTGCCTCCCGTGTGAAGCCCATCATTCGACCAACGGTGATGGTCCCCCCAGAGCGCGATACGCCCGGGATTAGCGCTAAAGCTTGCCCAAAGCCAAATACCAAGCCGCTTTTGAGGTCAAGGTCCTTGACCTCCTTTTCTCTGCGCCCAAAATGATCGGATAGGCCAAGAGCGATTCCGAACAAAATGAGCATGATGCCGATCACCCATAGTTGTCGGACATCGGATTCCACCTGATCTTGAAAGGCAAGTCCCAAGCCAACCACCGGCAGTGAACCAAGAATCACGAACCAGCCAAGCTTTGATTCACTTGGCTGGGATGCAATGGGCTTGAATGCATTTTGGAACCAGGATCGAAGGATTTCGGCAATCGTCTTGGCGAAATACACAAGCACCGCAATCTCGGTTCCGATCTGAATCGTTGCGATGAACGCGGTGAGTTGCGGCTTTGTCAGCGATGAAATGCCCATCAGTTCTTGCGCGATTTGAACGTGTGCGGAAGATGAAATCGGCAAAAACTCAGTGAGCCCTTGAATCAAGCCAAGAACTAGCGCTTCAAATAGCGTCATTCATCCTCAGCAAGCGCGATTGGCAAATACTCATCGTGAGCGGAAGCGAGGGCCTCTTCGTAACTGAGGAATGCGTCCTCCACCATCTCGTAGGCGCGCTCAAGGTTCTCATCAACCCCGGATCGCTTTTGACGACAAGCATCAAGGTGAAACTCCAGTGCAGCAACGAGTTTCTGCAGTGCCAGCTCTGGGTCAGCGTTCATGGCTAAAGGCTACTCAAGGATGCGAATTGAGCCAAGCACCATTGGTTGGTTTTGGTGCTTTGGTTCGTGATAGATTGTCTGCGCTCAGTTCTTTATAGCATCACCTGTCCGGGTGGCGGAATGGCAGACGCGCTAGCTTGAGGTGCTAGTCTCCGATAGGAGGTAGGGGTTCAAGTCCCCTTTCGGACACCAAGGCTCATTACACTTCTACGGTGCCCAATCAAATTCCCTCAGCCCTCAGCTTTGGCCTTGAGCACGCTCGAAACCTAATCACAGGCAAAAAAGTTTTGCTTTTATCAGGGGCCGGAATATCAACCGACAGCGGGATTCCCGACTATCGCGGTGCGGGAAGGGTGCAAAAGCACCCACTAACCTTCGACCAATTCATGGGCTCAGCAAAGAACCAGGCTCGCTACTGGGCGAGGAGCTATGTTGGCTGGGGCCGTATCGCTGGTGCGGAGCCAAACGCTGGTCACCTAGCGGTAGCAAAAGCAGAGCAGGAAAACAAGATTTTTCAGGTAATCACCCAAAACGTTGACGGACTTCACCAAAAAGCTGGAGCAAAAAACGTGCTCGAACTGCATGGCCGCCTCGACACGGTGGTGTGTATCCAATGCGGAGAGTTAATCAAGCGATCCGAGTTAGACCTGCGCATCAGCCAGCTCAACCCAAACTTCATCCAGAATCCAGATGCTCAGGCATCTCCCGATGGCGACGCCGAGATTGAGGTTGATGAGAGTTTCCAGGTGCCAAGTTGCGGTGTTTGCGGCGGCAGCTACAAACCCGATGTTGTCTTTTTCGGAGAGCAAATTCCTAAGGCAAGAGTTTTGAAGGCTGCAGAGGCAGTCGAGGAAGCGCAGGCCATTGTTGTCGCTGGTAGCTCCCTGACTGTGAACTCTGGGCTGCGACTTGTCAAACGTGGCAAGGAGCTTGGCTTGCCCATCGTGATCGTAAACCTAGGTGAGACGAAGGCAGATGCAATCGCTGATGTTCGGCTGAACGTCTCAACCTCACAGGTGCTCTCGGAGTTATTCGATGTCTAAGACTGAACTCGGCCTGCTGCGCCATGGACAAACCGATTGGAACATCAATCTTCGGCTGCAGGGAACTGCTGACATTCCTATGAACGAGGTTGGAGTTGCCCAGATTCAGTTGGCCGCTGAAAAACTTGCTGAGCAGCCCTGGGACCTAATCCTGAGCTCCCCACTGGGACGGGCGATGCACTCCGCGCAGATAGTAGCCGCAAGGCTTGGAATCGATGAGGTCATGGTTGAGCCGCTTCTTTTGGAGCGGAGTTTTGGTATCGGTGAGGGTCTTGAGTATTCACAATGGCACGAGCAGTATGGCGCTCTCGATGAGATTCCCGGTGCTGAGTCCGCATCGCAAGTAATCTCACGTGCCAACCTGCTGCTTCAAACAGTGGCCAGGGATTATCAAGGCAAGCGAGTACTCGCGGTTTCCCACGGTGCGCTCATCAGGTTTGTCCTGTCTCAAGTTTCAGATGGGCAAATTCCGCCCAAGGGAGAGCGGCTGCAAAACGCTTCTCTTCATGAGCTTCACCACACTGACAGCTGGCGGCTGAGAGCCTGGGCTCCGAACCCACTTGGCCTAGAGAGTCTGTAGCAGGCCCAGTAGCCTTTTCGCGGATACCGCCCAGGAGAATCCTGCAGCCTGCCGTTTTCCCGCTATTGAAAGTTGGTTCCAAAGCTCGCCTCTCTCAAGTGACCGGATCTTTCGCGCGAAATCTGCAGAGTCTTGCGGGGTGAAGTACAAAGCGCCATCACCGGCAACTTCTCTAAAGATCTCAAGGTCTGATAGCACGGCCGGTGTCCCCTGCGAGATCGACTCCAGCGCTGGGATACCAAATCCCTCATCGAGGCTGGCACTGACAAGTGCAAAGCAGCTGGAAAGTAGCTCCGCATAGTCCTTGTCGCTCACTCCCCCAAGGAAAGAAACCCGAGCTCCATTTGGGATGAGTCTTTCAAGTTCCGTTTTTCGAGGAGTTGTGATTTTTGATGCCAACACAAGTTCGTAATCCGGCAAATCCGCCATGCCAGCAATCAGGGTTTCCACGTTTTTATAGCCAATGAAGCTCCCCATGTAAACCAATTGCTTGGTTCTTGGTTTAGGTTCTAGAACGTCCAAATCTGATGCATTCGGTATGACCCAGATTGGTTTCTTAGTCAGTCCTGCTGACTCAATCTGGCGCTTCGAGGATTGAGAGACTGTCACCACAGCGTCAGCGGCTCGCAGTAGGAGTCGCTGCGGCGCATAGCTCTGATGGTAGAGCCACCAAATCGCTCGAATGACTGGGTTGAACTGCTTGGGTGGCGAGTTGTGACGGTAGTAGATCAGATCGTGAATCGTGAGAACCAGTTTGTAATTGCGAAACAAGCCAGAGGTGGTTTGCATCGGCGACAAGACTAGATCTGCACCTAGCCGATTTATCTGCAGCGATGTCAGAGGCTCAAGAAGCGAAGTTGCAGGGCGCACTTGCACAAACTCAACCCCAGGACCAATTTGGGTTCGTTGGTAATCGTGACTGACTAGAACCTTCAGCGGAACTAGCTTTTTAAGCTCACGAATCAGTCCAAGTGAAAACTTGCTGATCCCATCCGGATACTCTTGGATAAATCGACCATCGAAGACGATTTTCAAGAGATTTCCCTTGCAAATTCAGTAACGATCAACCCAACCTCGAAGGGTGCTTCGTAGTGGGTTAGGTGACCGCAATCTAGAGTTCTCAGCTCTGCGCCAGTGCGGCTTTGGAGTTCAAGCTGACCAGTTAGCGGTGCAATTAAGTCTTTGGCACCGGCAACCAGTAGCAGGTGCTCTGGAGCTTGATTGACGTAGTCCAAGACATTTCCACCACTTGCTGCCTGGAAGCCCTCAATAGCGACGCTGTCGGAACGATAGTTTGAAAAGTAACGATGATGTTGATCGTGGATGAAGGACCGCAGTTTTAGATCCCAGCTCGTTGCCATAACCATCGACATCACTCGAACGACCAGGGTGCTTCTCATTAGAGCAGAACCCAGTGCACCAATGGACCCCACCCGATAGAAGAAACTGGCTAGCTTGCCGCCCAGAGAATCCCCTTGGGTGGTGCTTATCGGGTTTAGCAGAACCGTTGGTTGCTGCATTCCTAGGCTCCAAGACTTTGAAACCACAAGCGAGCCAAAGCTGTGGCCAAGCACGATTGGATCTTCAAAATTAGTGACAAACTCAGTGAGCCAGTGGGCATAGTTTTCAAGGTTATGCTCCCCCGTTAGCTCCGGGGATTTGCCATATCCGGGCAAATCTGGGATGACCACGTGGTGGTCTCTAAGAGCGCCAGCGATAGCGCTTAGACCGTTGTGATCTCCCCTGAAGCCGTGAATCAGAATCACGGTGCGCCCTGGTCCCGGGTACTGCCAGGTTGCGGTGTTGCCAACATCAGATCTCGTGCCACGACTTCGGGCCAACTCCATCAGATCCGGCGCGGAAGATTTCAACACCTGCATTCAACCAGTCTAGGTTGACAGGGGGTCACCCTAGTCTTTGATACGTGCTGGATTTTGATTTTGAACCTCAATCGCCGGTTTGGGCTAAGCGCTTGGCGGCGTTTGACCTTGAGACCACGGGTCTAAACCTTCGGGAATCGAGGATCGTGACTGCTTGTGTAGCGGTTTTGGACAGCAACGGTCAGGTCGAATCACTTTCAGAGTGGTTGGTAAATCCGGGTGTGGAGATCCCAGATGCTGCGGCGGCTGTCCACGGGATCACAACGGAGTTTGCTCAAGCCAACGGTGCCGCTCCAGAGCTTGCTATCGCGGAGATTCTCGGCTCACTTTCAAGACTATTCACTCAGATGCCCGTGGTGGCATTCAATGCCGCCTATGACTTCTCCATCCTTCATCACGAGGCAATTCGCCACGGTCTTGCTCCAGTATCACCCAAACCTGTGATCGATCCTCTCGTGCTGGATAGGGAAATGGTCAAGTATCGCTCGGGTAAAGGCAGTAGAACCCTTGGTGCACTCACCGCTGACTATCAAGTGCCTCTGGAAAATGCTCACAACTCAACCGCAGACGCCGTTGCTGCTGGACGTTTAGCTCAGCGCATGGCTGCCAAGTTTGAGCGGCTAAACATGGACCTTGAGTCGCTGCACAACGCCCAAATCGATTGGGCCAAAGCTCAGGCTCTGGATTTTGAAAAGTGGATGAAAACACAAAACCGCCCGGATTTCCGGGCGGAGTTGGGTTGGCCGGTTAGAGACTAGCCGAAGTTCTTGTAGCGCTCGTTGAAGCGCTCTACACGACCTGCGGAGTCCATGATGCGCTGCTTACCGGTGTAGAAAGGGTGGCTCGCGGAGCTGATTTCCACATCGTAGACCGGGTAAGTCTTGCCGTCTTCCCACTCAATGGTCTTGTCGCTGGTGATGGTAGCGCGGGTCAGAAAGGCAACGCCAGATGCCAGGTCGCGGAATACGATCGGCTCGTAGCTTGGGTGAATTTCAGCCTTCATGGTTTCCTTCTAGGTTTGAATTCTTTTTGCGAAACGCAACAGCGCAGAAGCCTAGCAGAGAAAATCTACTCAGTCTAGGCTGCGCGGACAGAGAATCTGCCGTTTTCGTGGGTCACGGTTAGCGGGTATCGGAAAGTCTCGGAAACACTCTCGGAGGTAATGGTTGTGCCAATCTCACCACGAGCAAGAATCTTCCCATTCTGAATCAACATCGCGTGGGTAAAGCCAGCGGGGATTTCCTCGAGGTGGTGTGTCACCATAGCCATAGCTGGAGCGTACGGTGAGGTTGCATAGCCGCCTAGCAGGCGAATTGTCTGCTCGCGTGCACCTGGATCTAAGGACGCAACCGGCTCATCCAACAAAAGAAGTTCCGGGTCGGTCATGATGGCTCTTGCGATTTGAACTCGCTTACGCTCTCCGTCACTCAAAGTGCCAAACGGGCGAGAGGCAAAATCACTTAGCTCCCACTCCCCCAAAACCCGCATCGCACGCCGTTCATCTACAGAGTCGTACTCCTCTTTCCAGCGACCTGTCACTCCATAAGATGCGGTCATAACAGCGTTCAAAACTGTTTCACTGTTGGGGATCTGGTTTGCCAAAGCGGAGGATGCGAATCCAATCCGGGTTCGAAGTTCGAAAACGTTTACCTCACCGAGTCTTTGATTCAGCACCTCCGCGGTACCGCTGCTGGGCTGAATTTGAGCGGCACAGACCCTAAGCATGGTGGTTTTACCCGCTCCATTTGGGCCAAGAATTACCCATCGCTGGGATGAATCCGCTTGAAAGCTCACGGAATCTAAGATGGCGTTGCCATTTCTCACAACACTTACATTCTGAAGATCAATAACCGTAGACATCGCGTAAAGCCTAACGACCAAGCGCTTTTTGGTAGACCTCTATGGTGCGAGTCGCGATTGACTCCCAACTGAAAGCATCAACCGCACGTACTCGACCAGCTGCTCCGAACTGCTCAAGCTTTCCGGAGGAAAGCGCCTGATTTAGGGTGCTCGCCCAGTCGGAAACGAACTTATCTGGGTCGATAGGTGCCCCGGATCCATCCTGAACCTGGTCTATAGGCACCAGCCAGCCGGTCTCTCCCTCGACCACCACCTCTGGGATCCCACCGGTAGCCGTGCCGATCACAGGTGCACCGCAAGCCATGGCTTCGAGGTTCACAATGCCCAAAGGCTCATAGATAGAGGGGCAAACAAATGCATCCGCTTGGGTAAGTAGTGCCGCTAACTTTGGCTGAGGCAGGTGCTCTGGAATCCAGACCACACCTGTTCTGGTTTTTGCCAGTTCAGCGACAAGATACTCCACCTCGGACTGAATTTCCTTGGTGTCGGGAGCTCCGGCACACAGCACCAGCTGAACATCTGCGGGCAGCTCTTTGGCGGCACGCAAAAAGTAAGGCAAACCCTTCTGACGTGTGATTCGACCAACAAAAATCACCGAGCGGCGGTCCGGGTCCACTCCCAATGACCTAACGGTGTCTGGGTCCACAATCGGCTGCCACTTATTTGAATCAATGCCGTTGTAAACGACCTCCACCTTGTTTGGGTCTAAGTCGGGGTAACTGCGAAGTATGTCGTTGCGCATTCCGTTTGAAACGGCGATCACGGCTGAGGCTGCCTCGTAGGCAGTTCGCTCAATGTTTGAGGAGAGTTCGTAGCCGCCACCGAGCTGCTCGCGCTTCCAAGGACGCAGGGGCTCGAGTGAGTGCGCGGTAACTACGTGAGGTATGCCGTGCAGCATGGATCCGATGTAGCCAGCAAAGTTTGCGTACCAGGTGTGTGAGTGAACCAAATCAGCACCAGCTAGCGCGTCTGCAATCATCAGGTCTACACCCATGGT
>JACCDX011088118.1_pt1 | contig 25704 bp, 23 predicted proteins | sample 7449681 | NCBI WGS metagenome assembly JACCDX01 (sample SAMN15323450, study PRJNA562643) | freshwater metagenome | isolation source: river surface water | place: USA:Blue River Watershed | collected 2017-08-18
CTGAAAGGCCGCGGCAGTCTCGCGCCAGCGAGGGTTTGCCGCGGCGGGGCCTCGCCATGACGTTATTGCTGCTGTTGCTGTTGCTGCTCATCGCTTTGTGCGGGACGGTCCATCAATGCCTTCATGGACAGTTTGACACGACCCTTTTCGTCGGTCTCCAGCACCTTGACGCGCACCACCTGGCCTTCGGCCAGCACATCGGTCACTTTGCCAATGCGCTCATGGCTGATCTGGCTGATGTGCAGCAAACCGTCTTTGCCGGGCAGCAGATTGACCAAAGCACCGAAGTCCAGAATCTTGGTGACCGGACCTTCGTACACCTTGCCGATTTCAACCTCGGCGGTGATCTGCTCGATGCGACGCTTGGCCTCGTCCGCCTTGGCGCCATCGGTGGCCGCAATGGTGATCGTGCCATCTTCTTCGATGTTGATCTGGGTGCCAGTCTCTTCGGTCAAGGCGCGAATCACCGCACCGCCCTTGCCGATCACGTCACGGATTTTTTCCGGATTGATCTTCATGGTGTAGAGCTTGGGTGCGAAGTTGCTGACCTCGGTCTTGGCTTCGCCCATGGCGTCTTGCATCTTGCCGAGGATGTGCATGCGGGCTTCTTTGGCTTGGGCCAAAGCCACTTGCATGATTTCTTGGGTGATGCCTTGGATTTTGATGTCCATTTGCAAAGCGGTGATGCCGTTGGTGGTACCGGCCACTTTGAAGTCCATGTCGCCCAAATGATCTTCGTCACCCAGGATGTCGGTCAACACGGCGAAGCGGTTGCCTTCTTTGATCAAGCCCATGGCGATACCAGCCACGTGCGCTTTCATCGGCACACCGGCGTCCATCATGGACAAGCAGCCACCGCAAACCGACGCCATGGAAGATGAGCCATTGGACTCGGTGATTTCAGACACCACACGCAGGGTGTAGGGGAACTCTTCTTTGGAGGGCAAACAAGCTGCCAGGGCACGCTTGGCCAAACGGCCGTGGCCGATTTCACGGCGCTTGGTCGAGCCCATGCGGCCCACTTCGCCAGTGGCGAACGGAGGCATGTTGTAGTGGAACATGAAGCGGTCTTCGAACTCGCCGGCCAGTGCGTCAATGCGCTGGGCATCGCGTTCTGTACCCAAGGTGGTAATGACCAAGGCTTGTGTTTCACCACGGGTGAACAAAGCCGAGCCATGGGTACGGGGCAACACGCTGTTGCGGATTTCGATGGGGCGCACAGTGCGGGTGTCGCGGCCGTCGATGCGGGGTTCGCCTGCCAAGATTTGGCTGCGCACAATGCGCGCTTCGATGTCGAACAACATGCTTTCGACTTTCACGCCATCGAACTCGACGCCGTCGGCTTTGAGGCCTTCCATGACCGCGGCATAAGCCTCGCGGCAAGCTTGGGTGCGGCTTTGTTTGTTGCGGATTTGGTAGGCCGCGGCCAATTTGGCTTCGGCCAATGCGCCGACCTTGGCAATCAAAGGCTCGTCTTTGGCAGGCGCTGTCCAGTCCCACACGGGTTTGCCGGCGTCGCGGACCAGTTCGTGGATGGCGTTGATGGCAACACGGCTTTGCTCGTGGCCAAACACCACCGCGCCCAACATGATTTCTTCAGACAGTTGCAGGGCTTCCGACTCGACCATCAGCACAGCGGCTTCGGTACCCGCCACCACCAAGTCCATGACGCTGTCTTTGCGCTGGGTTTGGCCAGGGTTCAACACATATTCGCCGTTGATGTAGCCCACGCGTGCTGCGCCGATGGGACCGTTGAACGGGATGCCAGAAATGGACAATGCAGCCGAGGTGCCGATCATGGCGGCAATGTCGGCGTCCACTTCAGGGTTCAAGGAAATGGTGTGGATGACCACATGCACGTCGTTGTAGAAACCTTCGGGGAACAAAGGACGGATGGGACGGTCGATCAGACGGCTGGTCAGGGTTTCAAGTTCGCTGGGCTTGGCTTCACGTTTGAAGAAGCTGCCAGGTATCTTGCCTGCGGCGTAAGTTTTCTCGATGTAGTCGACGGTCAAGGGGAAAAAGTCTTGGCCGGCTTTGGCGTTTTTGGAGCCGACGACGGTGGCGAGGACCACGGTGTCATCGATGTTGACCAGCACCGCGCCGCTGGCTTGGCGGGCAATTTCGCCGGTTTCCAGGGTGACCGTGTGCTGGCCCCATTGGAAGGTTTTGGTGACTTTGTTGAATAAAGACATGTGTGGTTTCCTGTGGAATATCGGGAAGTGCAGGCCACTTCACCAGAGCCCAAAGTCACTGTCAGTACACGATGCCATTCCAGAAAAACGCACTTGCTTTTTTTGGAATGACACAGCTTCGAACTGAGTCAGTTTCTTTGCGTTTGCCCTGCCCCATGCATGAACGCCTGAGTGAATGAACAGACTCAGGCGTTGGGCATGGGTGCGGGGTGTTACTTGCGCAAACCCAATTTGGCGATCAGCGCGGTGTAGCGCTCAGCGTCTTTGGATTTGAGGTAGTCGAGCAATTTGCGTCGACGGCTGACCATGCGCAACAAGCCACGGCGACCATGGTGGTCTTTGGCGTGGGTTTTGAAGTGAGGGGTCAGTTCATTGATGCGTGCAGTCAGGATGGCGACTTGCACTTCGGGACTGCCAGTATCGTTGGCGGAACGTGCGTTGGCCTTGACGACCTCGGCTTTGTTTAATGTGGTCATGGTGTTTTCCAAAAAATTTGACATGCGCCAACAGCCGGAAATGCCAGATGGCGTGAACCCAAAGCCGGGTGGCCCTGAGCCGGGAAATTATAGCTTGGCAAGCCAGGTCCTCAGCCGCTCTGCCCCAAGACTCAATCGGGACAGGTCTTGTGAGGCAAAACACCAGCGCAGCCAGCCCTGGGCCTCGGGGGCAAAGGCGCTGCCTGGCGCCAGCCCCAAACCGGCTTCGGCGACCAGTCTTTTGGCGGTTTGCAGGGCGTCTGGGTGGCCAGGCAGGCGGAAAAAAGCATACATGCCGCCCTCTGGCGAAGCCAATTCCACACCGGGCAGTTGCTGCAACTCTCCCACCAAGGTGTCGCGACAGCTTGTCAGGTGCGCCACCACCCGCGGTGTGACCTGGTCGGCCTGGGTCAGCGCGGCCACCCCCGCTCGCTGCACAAAAGTACTGCTGCACGAGGTGTTGAACTCGATGAGTTTGCCCATGTGCTCGGTCATGGACGCAGGCATGACCAACCAACCCAAGCGCCAGCCGGTCATGAGAAAGCTCTTGGAAAAGCTGTGGGCCACCACCAGACGGTCGTCGGGGCTGCTGATGTCCAAGAAACTGGGGGCGCAGCCTTGGGCAGAAGGCAGGTAGTAGAGGTTTTCATAGACCTCGTCGGCCAAGATCCAGGTGCCGGTGTGGCGGCAATGCGCCAACAAAGTGAGTTGTTCCTCACGGCTCAAGGTCCATCCCGTGGGGTTGTTAGGGGAATTGAGCACCAAAAGGCGGGTTTGGGGGGTGATGGCTGTCAACAGCTTGTCCATGGGGAGCGTCCATCGCCCTGCCTGCGGCTCCAAGGCCACGGTCTGCAAAGCCGCGCCCAAAATGAGTGGCTGGGCCGTGAGGTTGGGCCAGACTGGCGTGACCACCACCACCTGGTCGCCCGGGTTGACCAGGGCTTGCATGGCCAGCATCAGGCCGTTCACCCCGCCGGAGGTGACCGCCAGCCGTTGTTCGGCCACGGGGCCATGGCGCTCAGACATGTAGGCCGCGATGGCTTGGCGCAACTCGGGCAGGCCCAGGTTGTGCGCGTAAAACGTTTCACCTTGCTGCAAAGAGGCGATGGCCGCTTGCCGGATGAAGTCGGGTGTGACCTCGTCGCTTTCGCCAAACCAAAAGGCCAGCACATCGGCGCGGCCCAGGCCCGCATTGGCGACTTCGCGGATTTTGGAAGCTTCGAGATGGAGGATGCCTTGGCGCATGGTGTTCAAAGAGGTCGTTTCATTTGGCAGACAGTAGGCATTTGAACCTGCGCGGCTGTCAAGGACTGGACGATGCGAAAACCAAAACCTGAGCCTTCCACCTCGAAAGTCACACCCGGCTGGCCGACCCGGTCCATCACGCCCACCACCAGCGGTTGCTGCAATTGGTGGTCTGAGGCGCGCATGGCCACCGACTGGCCAAAGCGCTGCAGTTTGATCTGCTCCAAGGCCAGCGCCACCGGCACAGCTTGGGTGGTGCCGGCTTGCTCCAGCGCCTGCACCAGGGCTTCGATCATGATGTGCATGCGCAGGTGGGCGTAGTCCTCGGTGGGGTTGGGAAAGCGCTGCTTGAAGCCTTGGTAAAACTTCAAGGACTCGGGTCCTGTCACATTGGGCATCCAGTCGGCCACAGCCAGCACCTGGCCCAGACCCGCCTCACCCATGGCGGCAGGTGCGCCCAAGGCATTGCCATAAAAGGTGTAAAACTTGCCCGTGAAGCCCGCATCTTTGGCGGCTTTCACCAACAGGCTCAGGTCATTGCCAAAGTTGCCGGTGATGACCGCCTGCGCCCCGCTGGCCTTGATTTTTTGCATGTAGGGCAAAAAGTCTTTCACCCGCCCCATGGGGTGCAACTCCTCGCCCACCACCTCCACGTCAGGGCGTTGGACACCGAGTTGGCGCTTGGCCTCACGCAGCACACTTTGCCCGAAGCTGTAGTCCTGCCCGATCAGGTACACCCGTTGGAGGGCCTTGTCGGTTTTCATCACGCTCATGAGCGCGGTCATGCGCATGTCGGCATGCGCGTCAAATCGGAAATGCCAAAAACTGCAGCGCTCGTTGGTGAGGGCGGGGTCCACCGCCGCATAGTTCAGCAGCAAGGCGGCTTGATTGGGTTGGCGCTCGTTGTGTTTTTGCAGACCGTCGATCAGCACCGAGGCCACGGCCGAACTGTTGCCCTGCAGCACAAAACCTGCGCCATCTTGCAACGCAGCCCCCAGCATGGACAGGGCTTCTTCTGCTTGCCCCTTGCTGTCGTAGCGCTGCAATTGAAGGGCATGTGCGACGCTCTTGAGGCGCACACCGCCACGCTGGTTGACCCGCTCGGTGGCCATGAGCAGGTTGCGGTAGGCCACCTCGCCGGTGTTGCCAAACGGACCGCTCAGACCCTCAATCAGCGCGAGTTTGATGACCGGGGCTTGTGCGGAGACGGGTTTGTCTTGGGCCTGCGCCAGGGTGAAGCCCAGGGCGAGCGCAGCGGCTGCAACAGCCGTCTTGAGGTTGATTTCCATATAAATCAATGACTTACGTTCACTTTTTGCAAAGGCCAACGGGGCAGCACATCAAAGGCATAGTCAGTTGTGGCGCCCTGCAAGCCAGCCCGCAGGCGCATGGCCGCGGCCATGGCGATCATGGCGCCGTTGTCGGTGCACAGCGCTGGTTCGGGGTAATGCACCCTCGCCCCCAGTTTTTGGCAGGCAACCGCCAGTTGTGCACGCAGGCTTTGGTTGGCCCCGACGCCCCCGGCCACCACCAAGCGTTTCAAGCCGGTTTCTTTCAGGGCTTTCAAGGCTTTTTTCACCAGCACCTCGACAATGGCCGCTTGGGTGGAGGCGGCCAAATCAGCGCTGTGGGCAGGCAAATCTTCACCGAGTTTGTGGCATTGGGTGAGCACCGCGGTTTTCAAACCGGCGAATGAAAAATCGAGGTTGGGCTGGTGCAGCAAGGGGCGTGGCAAGGCGAATGCATCAGGACGTCCCTGCGCCCCCAAGGCCGACAAAGCAGGACCGCCCGGGTAGCCCAAACCCAGCAATTTGGCAGATTTGTCAAAAGCCTCACCGGCTGCATCGTCAATCGTTTCGCCCAGTAGTTCGTAGGAACCGACCGCATCGACCCGCATCAATTGGGTGTGGCCACCCGACACCAAGAGCGCGACAAAGGGAAATTCGGGCGGGTCGGCACTCAAAAAAGGGGACAGCAAATGGCCTTCCAAGTGGTGGATGCCGATGACGGGTTTGCCCAAACTGGCGGCCAGTGCGCAGGCGGTGCCCGCCCCCACCAACAGCGCACCTGCCAAACCCGGGCCGCGGGTGAAAGCCACCACATCGATGGCGCTCAAGGGCTGTTGGGCTTGGGACATGACCTGGCGAATCAGCGGCAGCACACGGCGCACATGGTCGCGGCTGGCCAATTCGGGCACCACGCCACCATAGGCCTCGTGCATGGCGGCCTGGGTGTGCAAGGCATCCGCCACCAAGGTGGGCACAGGTTCGCCGGGCAAGGCACGGACCAAGGCCACGCCGGTTTCATCACAAGAAGATTCGATGCCAAGCAACCACATGCGGGAGAGTTTAGCCCTGCATGATTCACCTCATAACTGAAAGTGATGAAGCATGTTTGACAATATGCGCATGACCATCAGTCACTTCATTCGGGAAATCGGTCGCGGCAAGGAAGGCGCTCGCCATTTGACGCGTGCCCAAGCCCATGAACTGATGGCGCTGGTGCTCGATGGCCAGGTGTCCGATTTGGAATTGGGCGCGTTTTGCGTGGCCATGCGCATCAAGGGTGAAACGCCCGAAGAAATGGCTGGTTTTTTGGACGCCACCCACGAACGACTTCGCCTGATCCCCAACCCTGACCAACCAGCTGTGGTGGTCCTGCCGAGCTACAACGGCTCGCGCCGCCTGCCCTTGCTCACCCCGTTGTTGGCGCTGTTGTTGGCGCGGGAAGGTTTGTCGGTGTTGGTGCACGGCGGCAACACCGAAGACCAGCGCGTTGCCACCTCGGACGTGATGCAGGCTTTGGGTTTGAACATCCTGAATGAGGTTCGCGCCTTGGCACCTGCAGAGGTGGCTTTCGCGCCGACCGCCTTGCTCTGCCCAGGGCTTTGGCGTTTGCTGCAAGTGCGCCGCAGTGTGGGCTTGCGCAACCCAGGACACAGCCTGGTGAAACTCATGAACCCGGTGGGCGGCCTGAGCCTGAGGGTGGCGAGCTACACCCATCCCGAGTACGCAGTGTCCATGCAAGACACGCTTTCCCTGCTGCAAGCCAACGCCATGCTGTTGCGCGGCACCGAGGGCGAACCGGTGGCTGATTACCGACGCGCGCCACAGATGCTTTGTTGGGTGAACGGCCAAGCCCTTGCAAGCACAGAGGCTTTGGACCCCATGCCTGAACAAACGCCCCTGCCCACAGGACTGGACGCCCACGCCACCGCCGCGTTGATCCAAGACATGTTGCACGACCGCCTGCCCATCCCATTGCCCGTGCTGGCGCAAGCGCGCCAACTCAGCACCATGGCCCAGCGACTGAACCAAGCATGAAACCCCTTCACAAACCACTGGTCACCTTGGTCGGCGCCGGTCCCGGCGACCCCGACTTGCTCACCTTGAAAGCCGTCAAAGCCTTGCAAGCTGCCAGCGTGGTGCTGGTGGACGATCTGGTGCATCCCGATGTGCTGGCCCATGCACCCGCCAGTGCGCGCATCGTGCATGTGGGCAAGCGTGGCGGCTGCCAGTCCACGCCGCAAGCCTTCATTGAAAAGCTGATGGTGCAAGAGGCCTTGGCGGGTGAAAACGTGGTTCGCCTCAAGGGTGGCGACCCGCTGGTGTTTGGACGTGGCGGCGAAGAGCAAGCGCATTTGCAGGCCCACGGCATCGAGGTGCGGGTGGTCAATGGCATCACCGCCGGACTGGCCGCGGCGCATGATGTGGGCGTATCCCTGACCCACCGCGAGCATGCCCATGGCGTGGTCATGGTCACCGGCCACGCCAGTGGCGCGGGTCCTCTGCCGCCTGTGGATTGGCCTCAATTGGCACAAACTGCCCGCGATTGCCACCTCACCCTGGTGATTTACATGGGCGTGCAAAGCGCCGCCCAGGTGTCGCTGGGCCTGCTGCAAGGCTTGCCAGGCGAGACACCCGTCGCCGTGGTGGAAAACGCCAGCCAAGCCCGGCAACGCCAAGCGCAGGGTCGCTTGGACCAACTGCAAGCCTTGTTGGTGCAAGAGCAACTGGGCAGCCCGGCCATCATCATCGTGGGCGATGTGCTCAAGGGCCTGTTGGCGCTGACTTCTGCCCAGCCCAACCCGAACGCCAAGACGGCTTGAGCACCAGCCTGGGGCACGGGCACCCTCCTCAGGGGATAATTGCGGCTTTGCAAGCAATCGGAAGACGACATGGACGCAGAACGGATCAACACCATTGGCAATTTGCTGGTCGATTTGGGTGCCCGCACCCTCGACCTACGGGGGTATCTTTGACTACGATGCCAAATCTGAACGACTGAGAACCGTCAACGCATCCCTGGAAGACCCCTCGGTCTGGAACGACCCGAAAAAAGCCCAAGAACTGGGCAAAGAAAAGAAATCCCTGGACGACATCGTGCTCACCTTGGGCCGCTTGGGCCAGGAAATCGCGGACAACACCGAGTTGTTCGAGATGAGCAAGGCTGAAAACGACGAAGCCGGCCTGATCACAATCGCCGACGACACCGACCGCATCCAAGGCGAAATCGAGAAGCTGGAATTCCGCCGCATGTTCAACAACCCGGCCGACCCCTGCAATGCCTTCTTGGACATCCAAGCGGGTGCCGGGGGCACCGAGGCTTGCGACTGGGCCAGCATGCTGCTTCGCCAATACCTGAAATACGCCGAACGCAAAGGCTTCAAAGCCACGCTGGAAGACGAATCGGCGGGTGATGTGGCGGGCATCAAAGGCGCCACCCTGAAGATCGAGGGCGAATACGCGTTTGGCCTGTTGCGCACCGAAACCGGCGTGCACCGCCTGGTGCGCAAGTCGCCCTTTGACTCGGCGGGCGGCCGACACACCAGTTTTGCCAGTGTGTTTGTGTACCCCGAGGTGGACGACTCGATTGAAATTGACATCAACCCCGCCGATGTGCGCACCGACACCTTCCGCGCCTCGGGTGCGGGCGGTCAGCACATCAACAAAACCGACTCGGCGGTGCGCCTGACCCACATCCCCACGGGCATCGTGGTGCAGTGCCAAGATGGTCGCAGCCAGCACAGCAACCGCGACGTGGCTTGGAAACGCCTGCGTTCGCGTTTGTACGACTTTGAAATGCGCAAGCGCATGGAAGCCCAGCAAAAACTCGAAGACACCAAAACCGATGTGGGCTGGGGTCACCAAATTCGCAGCTATGTGTTGGACCAAAGCCGCATCAAAGACTTGCGCACCAACGTCGAAATCAGCAACACCCAAAAAGTGCTTGACGGGGACCTCGATCCTTTCATCGAAGCCTCGCTCAAACATGGTGTTTAAACAGGAGATCAGTGATGCGTGAAGGCCAAGCCGTTCTGACGCGGCGCGAAGACTACCAAGTTCCCGCTTTTTGGATCGACACTGTCGACCTGGTGTTTGACCTGGACCCGACCAAAACACGGGTGCTCAACACCATGCAGGTCCGTCGCAACCCGGCGGTGCCTGCGCAAGCCCTGCGCTTGGATGGGGAAGAACTCAACCTGTCACGGGTGCTGGTCAATGGCCAAGGCACCTCGTTCAAGTTGGATGGCGATGTGCTGGTTTTGGAAAACCTGCCCGAAGGTCACGAGCCATTCACACTGGAAATCTTCACCACCTGCAACCCCACCAAAAACACGCAGTTGTCTGGCTTGTATGTCAGCCAAGATTCCTTCTTCACGCAATGTGAAGCACAGGGTTTCAGGCGAATCACCTATTTCTTGGACCGCCCGGATGTGATGAGCAGTTTCACCGTCACCTTGCGGGCCGACAAAGCCAGCTACCCCGTGTTGCTGTCCAACGGCAATTTGCTTGAGCACGGCGACCTGGAAGACGGACGTCATTTCGCCAAGTGGTTCGACCCCCATCAAAAGCCCAGCTATCTGTTTGCCCTGGTGGCGGGTAAGTTGGTCTGCCGCGAGCAACGCATTCAATCACGCAGCGGCCAAGAACATCTGCTGCAAATTTATGTGCGTTCGGGTGATTTGGACAAGACCGACCACGCCATGCAATCCCTCATGGCCAGCGTGGCCTGGGACGAATCGCGTTTTGGCCTGAGCCTGGATTTGGAGCGTTTCATGGTGGTGGCCACCTCGGACTTCAACATGGGCGCCATGGAGAACAAGGGCCTGAACATCTTCAACACCAAGTACGTGTTGGCCAGCCCTGCCACCGCCACTGACACGGATTACGCCAACATCGAAAGCGTCATTGGCCACGAGTATTTCCACAACTGGACCGGCAACCGCATCACCTGCCGCGACTGGTTCCAACTCTCACTCAAAGAAGGCTTGACGGTTTTCCGCGACCAAGAGTTCAGCCAGGACTTGGCCGGCTCTGCGTCGGCTCGTGCACTCAAACGCATAGAAGACGTGCGTTTGCTGCGCACCATCCAATTTGCTGAAGACGCCGGTCCCATGGCCCACCCGGTGCGTCCCGACAGCTACATGGAGATCAACAACTTCTACACCGTCACGATTTATGAAAAAGGGGCGGAAGTGGTGCGCATGATGCAAACCTTGGTGGGCCGCGACGGCTTTGCCAAGGGCATGAAGCTCTACTTTGAGCGCCATGACGGTCAAGCGGTGACCTGCGACGATTTCGCCCAAGCGATTGCCGATGCCAACCCAAGTTCACCACTGGCCTTGCAGCTTGAGGTATTCAAGCGCTGGTACGCGCAAGCCGGCACCCCCGTGGTCAAGGTCACGTCGCACTTCGACGAGACAGCTCAGCGCTACACCTTGCACTTCGCTCAAACTTGCCCAGCCACACCGGGTCAGTTGCACAAACAACCGTTTTTGATTCCCATCCAACTGGGTCTGTTGGCGGCCGATGGCCGCTCTTTGGGTGAAACACAGTTGCTGGTGTTGGACCAAGCCGAACACAGCCTGGTGTTCGACAACATGGCCCAAGCGCCCGTCCCCTCCCTGCTGCGTGGCTTCAGTGCACCCGTGCATTTGGTCTATGACTACAGCGAAGCCGAATTGCTCACTTTGTTGGCGCATGACACGGACGCCTTCAACCAATGGGAAGCGGCGCAACGCCTGTGCCTGAACGCCGCCTTGCACGCTTTGAACAACCCACCCACCGATCACCCGCTGCCAGACGCCTTGGTGCAGGGTTTGCAATCGGTGCTGCGCCACCCCCATTTGGACGCCGCCTTCAAAGAACTGGTGCTGACGCTGCCCAGCGAAACCTACATCGCCGAGCAATGTGCACAGGTCGATCCACCACGCATCCATCAAGTGCGCGAAGCCATGCGCTTGCAACTGGCCGTGGCCTTGCATGCCGACTGGGCATGGACTTATGACAACCATGCCACGGCGGGCAGCTACCAAACCGATGCCGTGTCCTGCGGTCGGCGCGCCCTGCGCGGTTTGGCCCTGATCAACCTGTGTCTGGCTGGCAAGCACCAAGGTGACCATGCTTGGCCTGGGCATGCCTTGCATCAGTTTGACCATGCGCACAACATGACCGAGCGCATGCACGCCCTGATGGCCTTGGTGCACATCGACCATCCCTACGCAGCGGCAGCACTGTCGCGTTTCCATGCCATGTTCAAACACGAGGAACTGGTGCTGGACAAGTGGTTTGCACTGCAAGCCTCGGCCAGTGGCAGCCAAGTGGATGTGTTGTCCAAGGTGCGTCAATTGATGCAACACCCAGACTTCCACATCCGCAACCCCAACCGTGCGCGCAGCCTGATCGCCACCTATTGCGCGAACGCCGCGGCATTCCACCGCAGCGATGCCTCTGGTTATGTGTTTTGGAGTGAGCGGGTGTTGGAGTTGGACGGTTTCAACCCGCAGGTGGCAGCCCGTTTGGCCCGCAGCATGGACCGTTGGCGCAAGTTGGTGGAGCCCTACCGCAGTGCGGCCCAGGAAGCGATTCGCCGCGTCGCGGCCAAAGACGATCTGAGCGCCGATGTGCGTGAAGTGATCCATTCAGCGCTGGAGGATTGAAGCATGGCCACCTCTTTGTCACGCTATTTGGTCGAGCAACAACGCGCCAAAAACAACATCCCACCTGAACTGCGCCTGTTGCTTGAAGTGGTGGCACGCGCTTGCAAAAGCATCAGCCACGCGGTCAACAAAGGCGCTTTAGGTGGTGTGCTGGGCAGCGCCCACAGTGAAAACGTGCAAGGCGAGGTGCAAAAGAAATTGGACATCATCGCCAACGAGGTGTTGATTGAGGCCAATGAATGGGGCGGTCACCTGGCGGCCATGGCGTCCGAGGAAATGGACAGCATTTACCTGGTACCCAACCGCTATCCGCAAGGCGAATACCTGCTCTTGTTTGATCCATTGGACGGTTCCAGCAACATCGATGTGAACGTCAGCATCGGCACCATCTTCAGTGTGCTGAAAAAACCCGAAGGCGGTGCTGGCGTGAGCGAGGCCGACTTTTTACAAGCGGGCAGCGCCCAAGTGGCCGCAGGTTATTGCGTCTACGGTCCGCAAACCACCCTGGTGCTGACCGTGGGCGATGGCGTGGCCATGTTCACCTTGGACCGCGAGCAAGGCTCTTTCGTCTTGACCCAAGAAGACGTGCGCATTCCAGCCGACACCCAAGAATTTGCAATCAACATGAGCAATATGCGGCACTGGGGCGAACCAGTGCAGCAGTACATCAACGAATGCTTGGCCGGCAAAACAGGGTCGCGCGGCAAAGACTTCAACATGCGCTGGGTTGCCAGCATGGTGGCCGATGTGCACCGCATCCTCACCCGTGGTGGTGTGTTCATGTACCCCTGGGACAAACGTGAACCGAACAAGCCCGGCAAGCTGCGTCTGATGTACGAGGCCAATCCCATGGGTTGGTTGGTCGAACAAGCTGGTGGTGCAGCCACCAATGGCCAACAACGCATCTTGGACATCCAACCCACCGAACTGCACCAGCGGGTCAGTGTGTTTCTGGGTTCCAAAAACGAGGTGGATCGCATCACCGCCATGCACCACACCCCCTGACCAGTCAACATCTCTTCGACCAACCCGAACCGAGGCACACATGCTCAAACCCCACCACCTGGCCTCCTTGCTGTTGTCACTCACCGCGCTGGTGAGCACGGTGTCGCAAGCCGAGGTTGTGAAAATCGCCTTCATTGACGTGCTGTCAGGCCCATTCGCGGCGGCAGGCAAATCGTCCTTGGACCAATTGCGTGCGGTGATTGCGGCACGCAACGCCAAAGCCAAACCGACCGAGCCGACATTTGAAGTGGTGCCCTTTGATGGCAAAGGCTCTCCACAAGAAAGTGCCTTGATGCTCAAGAGCGCCTCGGACCAAGGCATTCGCTATGTGACCCAAGGGGGTGGCTCTGGTGTGGCCTTCGCTTTGACCGAGGCGATTAACAAGATTGGCGATCGCGAACCTGACAAAGCCATGATCTTCCTGAACTATTCAGCCATGGACCCAGGCCTGACCAACGACCGCTGTAGTTTTTGGCACTTTCGCTTTTACCCGTCGAGCGAAATGAAAATTGAAGCACTGACCACCTACATGAAAACACGCCCTGACATCAAGAGCGTGTACCTGTTGAACCAAGACTACACCCACGGCCAGCAAGTTTCCAAAGCGGCCAAGGCCTACCTGGCGCGCAAACGCCCCGATGTGCAAGTGGTGGGCGACACCTTTGTGCCCATCGCACAGGTGAAAGACTTTGCCCCCTACATCGCCAAGATCAAAGCCTCAGGTGCAGACACCGTCATCACCTCGAACTGGGGCACCGACCTGAGCCTGTTGCTCAAAGCGGCCAAAGACTTTGGCCTGAACATCAACTTTTTCACCATGAACGCCAACAACCCGGGTGTGCCCTCGCAAATGGGCTCATGGGGTGTGAACAAGGTGGGCGTGATTTGGAACTGGGGTCACAACGCACCCACGCCCGAGCTTGAAAAAATCTACCTGGATTACAAAAAGAAATCAGATGAAGATTTCATCTTCGCAGCCCACTACAACAGCATCCACATGCTGGGCGCTGCCATGAACGCCGCCAAATCAACCGAGCCCAAAAAAGTAGCCTACGCCTTGGAAGGCATGAAATTCAAAAGCCCGGTGGGTGAGGTGGAAATGCGCAAAACCGACCACCAGTTGCTGGCCCCCTTGTTCTTGGGCATGTGGGCCAAGCAAGGGAGCAAAGGCGTGAAGTACGACGCCGAAAAAACAGGTTATGGTTTCCGCTCTGAAGTGGTGTGGGACGCGTATGTCAGCGCCCAACCCACCTCTTGTCAAATGAACCGCCCCTGAAGGATCGCCATGGCCACCCCTCCCAGTGAACTCATCCACGCTTTGGTGTTGCGTGAAATGCAAGACGGCATCATCCGCGATGGACTGTGGGCACAAGCCATGACCCAAGCAGGCTCAGACAACAACAAAGCCAAAGCTATTTACATCCGCTTGCGCGCTGAGAGCATGCAAGCTGAAACCAAAAATTTGTTGGTCAAGCAAATACAACAAGGCGTCAAAGACGCCTTGAAACCCAACAAAGACTTTTTGTCTGCCAGCGGTCTGAAAAAGTAAATTCAGACGCCCAGTTGCTTGAGCAATGAGGGCTGGACAATTTCAATCCAATAGCCGTCAGGGTCTTTGATGAAGGCCACGTCGCGCATCTTGCCTTGCTCGGGGCGTTTCACATAAGCCACGTGGTTGTCGTCAAACCATTGCACAGCGGCCGCCAGGTCGGGTACCGAGAAACAAATATGGCCAAAGCCTTGCGGTTGGGCGTTGCCGTCGTGGTATTTGAATTCAGGGTCTGATTCAGTGCCCCAGTTGTGGGTGAGTTCCAAGATGCCGCTTTGCGCGAAGGTCCAGGCGGTGCGTTCACCTTGATCGGTCGGTGCCCCTTGGGCCAACTCGGCCACGGCCAAGAAGTAGAGCGAAAACTTCATCTCGGGGAAGTCGAGTTTGCGCAGCACGCGCATGCCGAAGACCCGGCTGTAAAAGTCCAGCGCGACGGCGGGGTCCTTCACCCTCAGCATAGAGTGGTTGAGGACAAAACCGCGGGACGCGGATGTGGGATGCTCGCAGACACCTGCGTGCATTTCAGTGGAAAAAGTCATGGTGATTGAAAACTAGTTGTTGACGGCGCTCAAAGCTTTGTTGGCCGAGCGGCTGACGGGCTTGGCGTTGAGGGTGCCTGTCATGAGGGGTGGCAAGTCGAGATTCAGGCCAGCATCGACCGCCTGATGCTTCTTTTCTTGGCTGATGAGGCATCGTCGCAAATACCGCAAACTGGTGACACGCAAAAACGAGGCGAAGTTGGACACTTCGCCTCGGTGCTGCATGATTTCATCGTGAAGTTGGCAGATGAGGGCATTGGTGGTGCAGCCCTCGTCTTCTGCCATTTCTGCCAATACATCCCACACTGTGTTTTCCAGTCGAATGCTGGTGAGCATGCCGCGAATGCGAACCGAACGGGTACGTTGCTCGTACTGGATCGGGTCGGCCTTGACGAAATACTCACACATGGACAGCTCCTTCGACTGAAAAATCAGTTTATCAAATGGCCCGTTCGGTCATCTGTTTGGCGATGTAGTCGGCTTGACGAATGGCCAATGACACGATGGTCAAGGTGGGGTTTTCAGCGCCACCGGTGGTGAACTGAGAACCGTCACTGATGAACAGGTTGGGAATGTCATGGGTTTGGCCCCACTTGTTGGCCACACCGTCACGCGCATTGGCGCTGATGCGGCAGCTGCCCAGGTTGTGCGTGGAGGGGTAAGGCGGTGTGCGGTAGGTTTTGATAGCGCCCGCTGCTTGGTAAATGCGCTCGCCTTGGGTGAACGCGTGGTTGCGCATGACGATGTCGTTTTCATGGTCATCGAAGTGCACGTTGGCCACGGGGCTGCCCCATTTGTCTTTCACATTGGTGTTCAAGGTGATGCGGTTGGTTTCGCGTGGCATGTCCTCGCCCACCAGCCACATGCCTGCCAGGTTGGTGTAGTGGTCCATCCACCAGGCATACTCTGCACCCCAAGCACCGGGGTCGAGGAAGGCGGGCATGAAGGCCAGACCCAAGGACAAGGTTTCCATTTCGTAACCGCCCACAAAACCACGCTTGGGGTTGTGGATGGATTCATCGCGAACAATACCCGCCATGGTGGTGCCACGGTACATGTGCACCGGGTCTTTGAACGCCGCGTACACGGAACCGGTCATGTGGCGCATGTAGTTGCGGCCCACTTGACCTGATGAGTTGGCCAAGCCGTCTTTGAACATGTTGGAAGCCGACAGCAACAACAAGCGAGGTGTTTCGATGGAGTTGCCAGCGACACACACCACACGTGCTTTTTGACGTTGTTCTTTGCCGTCTTTGTCAAAGTACACGACGCCAGTGACCAAGCCTTTTTCATTGTGCTCGATGCGGGTCACATGCGACTCGGGACGCAGATCCAAATTGCCGGTGGCTTCTGCTTTGGGGATTTCGGTGTAAAGGGTGGACCACTTGGCACCACTCTTACAACCTTGGAAACAAAAACCCAGTTGCATACAGCGGCCACGGCCATCGCGGGGTTGGCTGTTGATGGCCATGTTGCCAGTGTGCACCTCTTTGTAGCCCATCTTCTTGGCACCAGCGTAGAGCACCTTGAAGTTGTTGTTGCCAGGCAGGCCAGGAATGCCGTTGGTACGGGTCACACCCATTTTGTTTTCGGCTTTGGCGTAGTAAGGCTCGAGCTCAGACAAGGTGATGGGCCAGTCCAGCAGGTTGGCGCCTTTGATGTCACCGTAGACGGTTTTGGCGCGGAACTCGTGCTCTTGGAACCGCAGCGAAGCACCTGCCCAGTGGGTGGTCGAGCCGCCCACGGTTTTGCAAATCCAAGCAGGCAGACCTGAGAAGTCTTTGGCCACGCGCCAAGTACCCGAGGTGGTGCGGGGGTCGAGCCAAGCGAGTTGACCAAATGATTTCCATTCGTCGTTCACGAAGGATTGGGTGGACTGGCGGGCGCCTGCTTCGAGCACCACCACTTTGATGCCCTTTTGGCAGAGTTCGTTGGCCAGCGTGCCGCCGCCTGCACCTGAGCCGATGATGACGACCGCGCTGTCGTCGTTGAATGCGATAGAAGCCATGTGTGTTCTCCTGAATCTGTGTGTGTAGGCCGATCAGCCCATGAATGCTGCGGGGCTGGCGTCTTTGGAAGGCGCAGGCAACCATTTGAGGTCTTGGAAACCGCGGGTGATGTAGCCGCCTTTTTCCCAGGCGGAGCCAGGGTAGCCAAAGGCTGCGAAAGCCATGTCGTTGTTGTAAACAGAGGTGACGCATTGGCCACGCACGGCACCAAAGAACGTCGAACCTTCCAAGCCTTTGACGATGGCGAGCTTCTTCGCGGGGCTGGCTTTTCTGAAATCACCACCGGCCATGCTGTGCAAGTTGCCAATGCCTTCGCGCAACATGCTGGCGGCGCCGGGGTCACCAGAGGCAGAACCGTCCAAGTCTTTCGCCAAAATGGCATAGACCGCATCCGGCAATTTTTTGTGGGGGTAAATCACGCGCGCCATGGCCATGAGGGTTTCGCCCTCTGATTTGGACAAGGTCTTGAGCTCAACCGCCCACACCGTGGAAGGCGCCAGACCCGCCAGCACGGAGCCTGCGGCCAGGGTGCCCATGAGGATGCCCGAGCCTTTGAGGAATTCACGCCGCGCCAGGGGCAGGTTTTGCTTGGGAACAACGCCGCTTTCTTCGCAATCGCTGAACTCGGACGCAACAGGTGCTATGGGAATGGTTCGCATGGATGTCTCCTTGATGTTCTGAACGAATAACCAGATGCAGTATTTCATCGGGCTTACGACTTCAGGTTGTATGGCGCTAAACACAAGGAAAACCCTGTGCTCCATCGCCTGAGCGGCGCTTTCTATTCAGTGTTTTCCCTAGTTTGCATGGCCTCAGATGGGTTTTGCTGCCCATAATGGACCACGGTCGATAACTGCATATCTCTGCAAGCGTCCGTTGCTTCCGGAGGCAGCATGTACCTCAGCACACGCAGTGTTTTGCTTGACAGGTTGCCAGTGCCCCTCAAAGGCTTGTCACAATGGGTGTTGTCTGCCATTGGCAGACACTCGGACCCGAAAACGCGAACATCCCACTCCACCATGCAAGACGATGGCAACGACGACTGCAAACAGTCTTTGATGACTGTGATTGAAGCGCAAATCCTGCCGCGCTTGCTGGGTGCGCATCCGTCTGACATCGCCCTCCCACCTGAGCAAGACGCGGTGGTGTTGACACCCACCGAACAAGAGGTGGTGGTGTTTTCCCAATCTTGTTTGGGTCACGAGACCCGTTCCCCATTGCAAATCGTGCAGGGCTTGCTGGCCAAGGGTGTGTTGAAAGAGCAGATTTTTTTAGACCTGATCACCCCAGCCGCCCGTTTGCTGGGGCAGCAATGGACCGACGACGAGATTGATTTTGTTCAGGTGTCGCAGGGACTCATGCAAATGCACCATGTCACCCGCGACTTGGGCTATATCAACCCCGACATTCCCCAAGTGGCTGGCGATGTTCGCCGCATCTTGTTGGCCTGCGCACCTGGCACGCAACATATTTTGGGTCTGGCCATCGTGGCCGACTTTTTCCGCAATGCAGGTTGGCAGGTGGTGGTGGAAATCTCTAACCATGAGCAAGAACTCATCAGCGCAGTCAAGGCCGAGTGGTTCGATCTGATCGGTTTATCTGTGGGGTTGATGGAACAACTACCCACCCTGCCCCCCTTGATTGGTCGATTGAAAAAACTCTCTCGCAATCCTCAAGCGCTGGTGATGCTGGGCGGGCCGGCTCTGTTGACCCAGGACCCCGCAGGCTCGCAATGGGGTGCCGATGGCGTCTCCACGGATGCGGCAGAGGCTGTCAGACTGGCCAACCACCTGATTCAAATCCGCTGAAACCCCTTTTCCTGCAGGTTGATACGCCCGATTTTGGGGCTTGCAGAGTAAACTTGATGTCATGGCATCCAAAGCACCTCCGCCCCTGATCCGCAGCACCAAAGCCTTCTCGGTGGAAATCCCGGAAGGCTCGAACAGCGCCAAAGCCAGACGCAGTGATGTGGTGGGCAGCGATGAATTGGATCTGTACAAAAGCAAATCCCACTTCGACAGCGAAGACGCACACCACGGTGTGGGACATGGTTCTCACGAAGAGAAGACTGAGGACGCAGGGTCTGCCCATGCTGATGACCATGCCAGCCAAGGGCACGCCTCATTCAGCGACCAGCATGATGAATTGAAAGACCGCATGGCGGCAGATCACGCTGATCAGACCCATGCGGACCAGTTGGTAGCAGATGACCATGCGCACACCGACCATTTGGCGAAACTCCCCAGTGAAGACCACCACGCCGCACCAGCGGGTGTGGACGTAGCCCATGATGCGATCAAAGACCGTTTCGCTGGTGGAGAGTCAGACCATGCACACCTTGCCAAAATGGCAGGCATGGCAGAGGATGTCCATGCTGACAACCTGCAAGGCATCGGCCAGGACGCCATCCATGACAACTTGCAAGCTGTCGCCAACGATGCATTGAAAGACAACCTGCAAGGAGTCGCCAACGATGCATTAAAAGACAACCTGCAAGGCATCGCCAATGACGCATTGCAAGACAACATACAAGGCGTAGCCAAAGAGGCCGATGGATTGCACCAGCTTGCGGGCGTGGCCAAAGAAGGCGTCGCGAACAACAAGCAAGCAGTTGGCCTGGATGGTCTGCATGACAACCGGCAAGGTCTTGCGGATGACGCTTTGGAAGACAACATCCAAGCCGTGGGCGTCGAAGGTGTCAACCACAACCAAGCTGGTGTGGCCAAAGAGGCAGAACATGACCACAAGGTGGGTGTCGCTTCAGACAGCATCAACGACAAGCCAGCCGGCATCCCCAAAGAACATTTGGAAGACCACACACAGGGCAATGGCAAAGAGCATGTGGAGGACCATGCTCAGGGCATTGGCAAAGAGCACCTGGAAGACCACATCGTGCAGTTGCCAAGCAGCCAGACCCCTTTGAAAACGGGTCCTCAAGCTGGTGGTCAAGCAGCGAGTGTGGCTTCAGGTCGACGTGCTGATGAACAGCATGACACTTCCCGTGCCAAACGCAGCTCTAAAGCAGCCCTTCATGTCCAAGCACCTGATGCCGATCCAGAAGCCTTGGCCCAAGAAGCCCTTCTGGCCCAACAAGAAAAAGCCAAAAAGATGGAAGAATTTCATGGTCGCGTGGACGCCATTCGCAAAACCGTGTCTGGCATCAACAACAAGCTGGATGAGCTGGATGACGAAAGTACGCCCCTCAAACGCTGATCTTCATTGCTAGAGATCTGCGTTGATGGCAGGCAGGCGAGAGGCCAACACCTTGTCAATGCGTCGACCATCCAGGTCGACCACTTCAAAACGCCAACCCTGCACCTGCACCGACTCACCTTCCTTGGGCACCTGTCCCGAGACGAACATGATCAAACCCGCCAAGGTGTTGTAGAGACCTTGGTCCTCTTCCGGCAACTCAATCAGCTCCAATCGTGACTTGAGCTCTTGTGCAGGCATCATGCCGTCCAGCAACCAACTGCCGTCTTCGCGTTGCACCGCCCAAGCTTCTTGTGGCAAGGTGGTTTGAACCAATTCACCGGTGATGGCTTCGAGCAAATCGCGCGGCGTCATCAGCCCTTGCACCACACCGTATTCATCCACCACCAACACCATGCGCCCACTCACCGATTTGGCTGCGTGGGAAGCGGTCGTGTGGGGTTTTCTGAACTGCTCCAGCAAATCCAAACCGGTCAATGTTTCTGGCACAAAGGCGGCTGGCTCAGCCCATGTGTCCAAGTGGGCATCGCTCTCATAGTGGGACAGCAAACTGGCCATGCTGACCATGCCCACCACATCATCCAAGCTGCCGCGACACACGGGGTACCAAGAATGCGTGACCTGGTCTTTCAATTGCTGCATGGCCTCTTGCACACCCAAACTGCTCTCGAGCCAGACGATGTCGGTGCGCGGCACCATGAGTGAAGCCAGTGTGCGTTCATCCAAGTGAAACACGTTTTTCACCATTTGGTGTTCATGGTGTTCAATCAATCCTGCATCCACACCCTCCACCAAACTCGCGGTGATTTCTTCTTCGGTGACTTGCCGCACCTGTTTCATGTCAATGCGCATCAGGTGCAATACCGCCGTGGTGCAAACAGACAAGAAATGCACCAAGGGTCTGGCCAACACAGACAGCGCGTACATGGCAGGTGCTGTGAGTCGAGCAGCTGTTTCAGGGTAAATCTGACCAATGCGTTTGGGCACCAATTCGCCAAACAAAATCGTGTTGAGTGTGATCACTGTCACAACCGACGTGGTGGCCAAAATGCTGGCCAAAGTATCGGCCACCCCCACCTGCACAAACCAAGCCGACACATGTTCACTGAAAGCCGCTTCACCAATGATGCCGTTGAGCACACCCAAGGTGGTGATGCCAATTTGAATGGTCGACAAAAATTGGGTGGGTTGTTTTTGCAACTCCAAGGCCGCATGGGCTCCAGTGGCGCCTTCAGCTTGCATGCTCACCAACAAAGCTTTTTTGCTGGAGGCCAAGGCCATCTCAGACATGGCAAACAAGCCATTGAGTACGGTTAAAAAAACAATCAGCAATACATCCATCAGAGTCTTTTCAGAAGCAGTCGTGCCATTGATAACGGATGCCATCAGCGACAATGCAGACATGGCACTTTACTTGATTGGAGATGTCCAAGGCTGCAATGCCAGTTTGGGGCATTTGTTGGACACCATTGGCTTTTCTCCCAGCCGTGACACCATTTACCTGTTGGGCGATTTGATCAACCGAGGTCCGGACAATCTGGGCGTGTTGAAACGCTTGCAATCGCTTGACCACAGTGCCCAGTGTTTGCTGGGTAACCATGATTTGCATTTGTTGGGTGTGCATTTGGGTGTGCGCAACCTCAAGCCCGGCGACACGGTGCAAGACTTGTTAGAAAGCCCTGAGCGTGACCGTTTGATGGATTGGCTGCGCCATCACCCCTTGGCCATGATGAAAGACGACGTGTTGATGGTGCACGCGGGTGTGTTGCCCTCGTGGACGGCTGAGAAAACACTCTCACTGGCTGGCGAAGTCAGTGCCGTGCTTCAAAGTTCGGATTGGCAAGACTTCATCCATCAGATGTACGGCAACTTGCCCGCCTGCTGGGATGACGATTTGCAAGGCATCGACCGTTTGCGCGTCATCGTGAACGGCCTCACCCGTCTTCGTTTTTGCACGCCCAAGGGGGTGATGGAGTTTGCGCATCATGGTGCACCCGACATCGCGCCAGCAGGCTTCTTGCCTTGGTTTGACGCACCAGATCGACAAACAGCAGATGTCACTGTGGCCTTTGGCCATTGGTCTTCATTGCCTGCACTCAAGCGTCAGGATGTGGTGGCCTTGGACTCGGGCTGTGTGTGGGGTCGCGAACTCACGGCCTTGCATTTGCATGCGCATGGCCCAGGAGAGCACCAGCGCATCACCGTGGACTCGGTGGAAAAACACTAAAACTTACTGGGGTTCTGTGGTTTTAAACAGCGCCGCGACCTTGCGCTTGGGTTTGATGTTGGGCGAAATGCCGCGACCCACCGCAGGTGCACTGTTCGTTGCAGGTGTTGACGTGGTGCTGGGCTCTGCCGCCTCGTAGGGCTTGTCAAAGAAGGGGTCGCTCACCTTGGGCGGTGGTGTGAAACGGCTGCGTGCAGGCTTGCTGTCTTGTGACCCATGGTCGTCGTCCCATCCGCGTCTTGGCGAGTTGCTGCGAGAGCGAGGACGATCGTCCTCTAAAGACATGCTTTGCAGTTCGATTTTTTGCTTGGTGAGTTTTTCAATGTCACCCACCAAACGGGCATCAGAGGGCGACGCAAAACTCACAGCCAAACCCTCGGCACCCGCGCGGCCGGTGCGGCCAATGCGGTGGATGTAGTCCTCAGCGTTGAACGGAATATCGATGTTGAACACTGCAGGCACGTCCTTGATGTCCAAACCGCGGGCAGCCACATCGGTGCAAATCAGCAAATCCACCTCGCCTTTTTTGAAGGCTTCCAAGGCTTTCAAACGCTCGTCTTGGCTTTTGTCGCCGTGCAATGCAGCGGTGCGCAAACCATCGCGCTCCAAGGCACGCGCCAAGCGGGCGCAACCCAACTTGCTGTTGACAAACACGAAGGCCTGGCTGATGCCCCGCTCTTTCACAATCTGTTTCAAAGCAGCGCGTTTGTCATCTTCGGCCACGTTGAAGAACAACTGTGTGACCGTGGAGGCGGTTTGGTTGGGACGCGCCACCTCGATGGTGACCGGGTTTTGCAAATAGCTGGCGGCCAAACGTTTGATTTCAGGCGAGAAGGTGGCCGAGAACAACAAGGTGGTGCGTTGTTTGGGCAGGTAGCTCAGGATGCGTTGCAAATCCGGCAGGAAACCAATGTCGAGCATGCGGTCGGCTTCGTCGAGCACCACATACTCCACTTGATTCAGCACAGCGGTTTTGGCCTCGATGTGGTCGAGCAAGCGCCCCGGTGTGGCCACCAACACTTCCACACCGCGCTTGAGTTCAGCGGTTTGGGGTTTCATGTCCATGCCACCAAACACCACAGCGGAGCGAAGCTGGGTGTACTTGGCGTACATCTTCACTTGCTGGGCCACTTGATCGGCTAATTCGCGCGTGGGCAACAAGACCAATGCGCGAACCGGGTGACGTGCTGGTGAGGTGGAGCTGTTTTCGTGCTTGATCATGCGCTGCAACAGGGGCAGCGAGAAAGCAGCGGTTTTGCCTGTGCCGGTTTGCGCGGCGCCCATGACATCTTGACCCGACAAGACCACTGGAATGGCCTGCGCTTGAATGGGCGTCATGGATTCGTAACCCATTTCGGCGACGGCTTTCGCCAAATTGGGATCTAACTGCAGTTGCGAGAATGAATTCATAGGTGATGCTGATTGTCGCACTCTGGCATGGACCGCCATGCACCCTGTTTTCGACGGGTTTTCAAGTCTTGGGCAGGGTCACACCCACCTGGCCTTGGTACTTGCCGCCGCGGTCTTTGTAGCTGGTTTCACAGACCTCGTCGCTTTCGAAAAAGAGAACCTGGGCACAGCCTTCGCCGGCGTAAATTTTGGCAGGCAGTGGCGTGGTGTTGCTGAATTCGAGCGTCACGTACCCCTCCCACTCGGGCTCAAAGGGCGTCACGTTCACGATGATGCCGCAGCGGGCATAAGTGCTTTTGCCCAAGCAGATGGTGAGCACATTGCGTGGGATGCGGAAATATTCGACCGTGCGGGCCAAGGCAAAACTGTTGGGCGGGATGATGCAAACATCGGACTCGATGTCGACAAAGCTCTTGGAGTCAAAGTTTTTCGGGTCCACCACCGTGCTGTAGATGTTGGTGAACACCTTGAACTCGGGTGCACAACGGATGTCATAGCCATAGCTGCTGGTGCCGTAGCTGACGATTTTTTGCCCTGCAGCGTCTTGGCGAATTTGACCCGGCTCGAAGGGCTCGATCATGCCGTGCTGCTCTGCCATGCGGCGAATCCATTTGTCGCTTTTGATGCTCATGCCAATGCCTTTGATGGTGTGGGCAGATTGTAGGCAATCAAGGCAAACTGCCCTGCACCCCTTGCACCAAGAACTTCATGTTCAAGATCTGCTCGTCAGTCAGGCTTTGACCCCTGGCCAAAATGACTTGGTCCTGGTTGTCCAGGATCGGACCCGCAAAGGGTTGCAAGCTGCCTTTGCCAATGGCGCGCTGCAAACGCAGTATCTCCCCCTCGACACGCTTGGGCACCTTGGGACCGAATGCATCCACCTTGATCATGCCCTCTCGCACACCGCCCCACACATTGCCGCTCTGCCAAGTGCCTTGCAACACCGCTTTGGCGCGCTGGCTGTAGTAATGGCCCCATTGGTGTGTGATGGCCAACAACTGCGCTTGCGGGGCCACATGGCGCATGTCTGAGTGGTGGGCGATGGCCATCTTGCCGCGCTCTTGTGCCGCCACCATCACGGCCTCTGAAGCCGTGTGGAAGGACAACACATCAGCCTTTTGGTTCATCAAGGTCATGGCAGCTTCACGTTCGCGTGCTGGGTCAAACCAGGTGTCGAGCCAAATCAATTTCACTTGCGCATTCGGGTTGACCGAACGCATGCCCAGCGTGAAAGCGTTGATGCCCTGAATGACTTCGGGAATAGGGAAGCTGGCCACATAGCCCGCGATACCCGACTTGCTCATGCGGCCAGCAGCGATGCCCGCCAAAAAACGACCTTCGTAATAGCGGGCATTGGCAGTCGCGACATTGGGTGCATTTTTGTAACCAGTGATGGATTCGAACTTCACATCAAGGAAGTCAGCTGCCACTTTCATGGTCGGTTCCATGTAGCCAAAGCTGGGCGTGAAAATCAAGCCCACGCCCTGGCGCGCCATGTCACGGATGACACGCTCGGCGTCAGCACCTTCGGCGACGTTTTCGACGAACTGGGTTTGGACCTTGTAGCCTTCTTTGGTGAGCTTGTCCTCCAGGGCCAAGCGACCGAGTTCGTGTTGGTGCACCCAGCCACTGGGTAGGCGCGGCGTAACGTAAACGAAACCGACCTTGAGGGATTTGCTGTCGCCCTGTTTAGTGATTTCACCTTGTTTAGGGGCGTTAACCTGTGCTTGGGCCTTACCGTCACCCTGAGCTAGGGCCTTACCGTCACCCTGAGTTGCAAGCGAAGGGGCAGAAAACAAAGCAAGCGCGAACAGCGCTGCGATGAGGTTTTTGTACATGGTGTTCCTCGACATGGCCCTTGAAAGGCATTCAACAGAGATGAAAAAAACGCACC
>JACCDX011007215.1_pt1 | contig 25695 bp, 20 predicted proteins | sample 7449681 | NCBI WGS metagenome assembly JACCDX01 (sample SAMN15323450, study PRJNA562643) | freshwater metagenome | isolation source: river surface water | place: USA:Blue River Watershed | collected 2017-08-18
AAAAGAGGTATCAAGCTTTTTAATAGAGTTGCAAATAAACCAAGAAGACTTTCAGTGTATGTGCCTCCTATTGAAAATTTAGTGGACAATACTGGTTTAGTTTTTAGTGGCAACACAACAGGCATTGCATACTCTACAGACACCTCTATCAAAAACGAGCTTCTTGTGACTGTTTATGCAAAAAATGGTGAAAGTGGAATTGTAACATCTTTGTCCACTCTTATTCCAAAGGGAACAACAAGAGATACAAGATTTTTACTAGGAACTGACACTCAACTTTTTGATAGAGTAGAGAATGTTATCGTAAATCCTGGTACAGATCTTACAAGAATTAACAACGGACCAATCTTATGGGATATTTATGATCTTGTAACGATTGAAACCGAGCCATAGGTCTTAGGAGACTCAATTGGCTACACTTATAACATATTTTACTACACAAGCCCAAACAAATAATCCAAGTTCAAGAGCTGGATGGGATTGGTCTTTAACTGGAAATACTGCAGCTTTAGACGGAAGTGTAGTTTTTCAAGCTTATCCAGTTGAAAACTTAATACCCTCATCTCAAACTGACTTTCTTGATTTAACTGATATTGCAACAAAACTTCCTGATGGGGCACAAATTCAGGGTGTAAGTGTTAGAATTTTTAAATCTTCTGGATCAGATTTTCCAGACTTTTTACTTACTACTGACCTCAAAGTTCAATTTATTTATAATGGTGCGCTTCGCGGTCAAGATAAAGCAGATACTTCAACTTTTTGGACAGATCCAGGTTCTTACTCTACATATGGTGGCAGTACAGATCTTTGGAATTATGAATTTTCAACAGGTGGAGATTCCCTTACATCAAGTTATTATGTAAATCAACCTTTTTTTGGATTAAGAATTGCAGCTACTTTTGCAGGCGCTAATACACAGAAAAATCAACTTACACTTTCTATTGATCATGTTGAAATAACTTTTTACTATACAGAAGCGCCTATTGAACCACCTGGAGTAGAATCAGGACAAATACAGTCAAATGTAAACAGACTTGCACCTGGCGAAGTAAGAGTGCTCCCTGCCGGTAAAAATGATTCTAATCCTCTAAGTAATATTAATAGATTATTTGCGCAATATAGATTGGGTGGAAATGTTTCTAACATTAGTCCATCAAACCTTCCGATTGCTCATAGATTATCTCCATTAGCTAGAATTTTTCCTCAATCTATAAGCTCACAAACAATAGGCAACCATAGACTTTTTGCACAGGCTTATATATACCCATTAGGAATATCTTCAGATCAAAGAATACCAACTACAAGTAGACTATTTTCTCAAGCCTACATATATCCGTCTGGAATTAATTCAGAAGAGACAGTCACTAGTTTAAATACTTTAACAACAAGAGCTTTCATTCCAACAAGTGGCACGGTTAGTGAAGAAAACATTGGTAACCATAGGCTGTTTCCACAAGCAAATATTTTTCATCAAACTATTGGAAGTGAAGAAAACACAAGCAACAATCACAGCTTATATTCACAAGCATTCATAAGACCTAACGGAATTATTTCAAGAGAACAATTTGGTGTTAATAGCTTTTTCACAAGGGCTTTCATTTATCATCAAGCACCTTTTGATGTATTCCAAATTGGCTGGGAAAGTGAAGCGCACGGTGTCTACTTAGATCCATTAGCTTACATTTATGTTAATAACCACGCACCTGGACAGCCTGGATATTCACCGTTTGATGCACCTAGATTTACATCAGTACATAATGTAAGTTTCAAATTGGACATTAGACCTAGTGGTCAAGTAACTGGTGAAAATGATGGATCACATCGTTTAACAAACAACATAATAAACATAATTCCTCCAGGCACTGATGATCAAGAAATTGTTCCACCACCAACTTTTGTAAAAGACAAAAGCATATATCCGCCATCAATTCAAGATAATAATCAAAATGATGGTTTAGGGCTTCATGAATTATATTGGAAGCGAAGAACTATAAACTTCTTGAATTCAATTTACAGCCCCGCATATGAAGTTGGATATTTTGATATCATGTCATTGAGTAGGGATCTTAATATGGATCCAAAGTATGATGTTGCATACAATTCTATCAACACAAATTATCTGTTTTCGGTTGATAATATCAAAATGAATTTTGGTCAAAATGCTTCAGTTGACCAAAGATTAGCAGGTGAAGGCGCAAATCCATCAACATTCAAAGTCAATAAAAAAGAATTAAGTTTATCTTTCACAATGCCTATAAAAGTTGAATCTTGGGGATATGTAGATAATACTTTTGCAGCTTTATATGATTTCTGTATACAAGGTTTTAAGGGTTCGCCAACATATTATGTAGGAAGATTAACTTCTAATACACCATCTGTCGCAATAGGCGCTACTAATAATTTTGTCATAGACAATGTTTCTGATTTCTTAACTTTGGAATCTGGATCAACAATCTTCATTAGAACTGATGAAAATACAGAAACTGTGGAAGAGATGACTCTTGATTATGTAGATAAAGCAACTAAAAAAGTCTACTTCACTTCTAGTACTGCTTATGACCATACTCCATCAATTTCATATTTATGGGCTAAGCCTTCTGATTCTACTGACAGAGAACCATCATTTACATTGTTCTCTTTAAGAGAGGGTCTTATCAGCGGATGTATGGTTGACAAAATATCATTCACCATCCAGCCTTCAAATACAATAACTGCTACTATAGATTTGAAATTCACTCAAATGGATCGTGAATATCAAAAGAATATTCTTGCTAATTTCAATACATTGGTTGCTAATGTCAATAAAAGAAAACCAAATTATCTCTTATCTGGTGCACAATTTAGACTATACAACACAACATCTGACGCAGGGTATTTCAATTTAGGAACACCTATTGATAGAAAGTATTTTCATGGATTCCAAGAAACTGATATTAGAAATTTTGAAATCAATGAAATTACTATCGAAATATCAAATAACTTGCAACCAGTGTATTCTTTGAATGCAAAATCAAGTATAGATAAATCTAACATTGAGAAAAATTTACTCCCATATGCATATTTTTCGAATGGTAGAAGTATCAATGGAAGCATAACATATTCAAGCCCTATCAAACCTTGGCTATTTGCTGAAAAATTATCAGGTCCTTCAAGTATAAATAATGGTGGTATCATTTTTGACTTTGGTCCATTCAAATTAGAATTACCAGAAATCATTTGGTCCACACAAAGTTCAGAATCTGCTATGGAACAAGTTCATCAGAAAAAAGTAAACTGGACAGTAGTTTCCAAAAACTTTGATTTTGATCCATATTTAAAACCGACAGGATTATATTAATGAGTATATTTGTATCAAATGAAATTTATAGTTTTGAATTTAAATGCAAAAAAGTCTTTACAAACAGTGGGGCTTTTTCAAACTATAGAATTTCAAATGATGGCGATGTTGAAATAAGTTGCAAGTATGTAGGAAGATCTTTCAGCAAAATGTCAAAAGTGATTGAAGATGCTAGTATCATCAATTCTGTAACAGGAAAACCTCTATTAAGAACATCAATTTTGTGCAAGCTGGTAGTTTCTAATTTTATAAAATCTATAATCATCAATGATGGCAGTTCTGAAGAAGTGATAGAAGTCAACAGTGATAATGTTAATTATATGCAGTATGACATTGTAAAAGAAATTGCTAAAAGATGGTTAGAAATGACAAGCGGAAAATAACATGTCAGAGTTTACTCAAAATAATGTAATACTAGGCACTCCAGCTAAAGGTTACAACATCATGATAATGTCTTTGTTTGAGCAAAACAAAGATATCTTCAAGATGCTTAAAATGTCATTAGGTAGCACAGTTAATAACAAAGCAAGAAGATTTATAAGTAGTTACATTTGGGATTTGTATACATTAGCAGATTTAACGAAAGACACTGAAAATGACCCTAGCAGACCTGGATACTTCACTTTTCTACCAACTAACAACAAATGGAAAAAATTATACACCAGTAGTTTTAATGACAATACTGGATCAGGTGTGTATTCTAAACTAAGTAACTTCAATCCGCTTGCTGTTCAAAATCACCCCAATTTTACTGCACAAAAGTATGATTGTGACTTTACATTTTCACCCCTTATAAACATTGGATTTAATGTTGATTACACAAATGTTATAGCAGGGCTTGATCCTGAATTACCGGGACTTTTGAGTGATCAATATGAAGCAGAACAGGTTATATATCTTGCGTCTAAGATTCCTATGTTTCCAATGATGATGTGTTCTACAATACCTGCACATTACTCTTTTGGTCCTATTTTTGCACAACAGATACAATACTCTTGCAATGGAAATGGTAATTTGCCAATTGTAAATGTTACATGTAGATTTGAAGGTGGAAAAGCTTTAATTTCTCCTGCGTTCACAGGGAATGATAGAAAAAAACCAACTCCTGAACCAATCATTTATAATGAAATGAATGATTTACAGGATAATCCAATATCTGAAACTGCTTCTTTGTTTGGATATGCTGTTGATTACCATAGATATAGATCTGCAAGCATGATTGATTGTATGATAGATTTCAATGAATATGAAAACTTAGGTGATATGAAAAATGCCGTGGTATCAAATATATCTTTACCACCAGTGTTTAAAATCACTGGTTTTGATTTATCTATTACTCAAAATATAGAATATTCTTTCACATATCCTGGCTCTACAAATGATGACTATACTATAAATTACTATGGAGACAAAGTTGGTCCAAAGTATGCAAGTTTAAGTTCGAGAGAAGTAACAGGCTCTATTAAGTATTTTTCATTTGACAAAGATGTGATATTACCAAATACATCTAGTTTAACTATGTACTTTGGGGGACCATTTTTCTTTTCAATGAAGTATGTTGATTGGAATAACCCTATTGTCAACATAGAGCCAAATTCTGGCTACACTCACACATACACATTCCGTGCTAGACTTACTGATAATGTCGGATTCCCACAATCTGACAATCTGGATCAAGTGGTTTCTGAATTTACTGGAAATTCCACATTTACAATTCAATCATTGTTTGATTTGCTTAATAAATGGTTTAGATTTTAATGAATAAAACTGAAGCGCTTGAAAAGTTATTAAATTGGTTTGAATCGCAAAGTACAGAAAATGATCAGGCGGAATCATTTGAATTCAAATCTAAATATATTCATACTATCGATTCTAGGTATGAAGTACATTTGAAATGCCTTACATGGAAAGAATTATTATCTATTAAAGCTAAATCTTTCTCAAAAAACAATGAGGGTAATTTTTTTAGCACAGAAAGACAAAAAAGATTAGTTTTACAACTAGCAATTGAAAAAATCATTGATAAAAATAATCAAGAAGTATTCAACAAAAATATTTTAGACAATTTGTCATACGAAGCAGTTGAAGAAATCTGGAATGAATATCAATCTATTTTGCACTTGAGTGCAGAAGAGGTGAGTTTAGTTTATACCTCTGCGCAAAAATATTTTAAAGATTCATCAGATGAATATTATCCAGTTTTTCCAGAAATTTTAGAAATAGATTACATATTGAAGGGCATAGTAAGCTTGACAAGACAAGAATTTAATCTTCTTTCTAATAAAGAATTTGAAATGATGCAATTGGTTTTAGCAGCCAAAAATGAAATTGTCAAAAAACTATAGCCTTATTTAATGATGTTTTTCCAATATTCAATAAAATTCTGAGCATGTTCTGTACTTTGGTCATTGAAACTTTGAAGATATGGTTTGATTAAATGACGAGTTTCTTGTGCATATTTAATTTCTTTTTCATCAAATCCATATGCAACTCCGTATTTAAGATAACCCTCTCTTTGAGATCTCCAAGTATCAGCATCTAATTTTGGATGTGGAATTATTATTGTATTGCAACCACACATGGCAGCTTGATTAGCAGCAAAAGAACAGTCATCATAGCTTATAAAATTTATACTCTTGTTCATACAATTTGCAATTAAGTTCTCATCTTCATCCTTTTCAATTTCATCATAAATGATTTTATTTTCTATAGACAGGTTGATATATGGTTGTTTCCAAACACCTTTCCTATAAAGAACCATATTGAAAGTTCTTTCTAAATTTTGGTCATACCATTTGTCAAGTTGAAAATCCAATATTTGCAACATTCCATCACATTTATCGTTCTTTGTGTAATACCCTTTAAAAAGCTTGAAAACATGGTCTGAAGGATTATATTCTGCTACCTGATTATAAAGAATCCATCTAACAACATGTTTTGCATCTAACAAATTATCAGATATACATTCAGGATATATTACGACAGTCTGTTCTTTATCAAAACCATTACCATCGTAGACAGGAGTGTTCCAATTTGGGTTGGTTTTTTTAGCAGTTACATAAGCATCTGCTCCTAATGAATTCAAAATATGGCAAAGTTTATGCATTACACGTACTCCACCAACGAATTTGCTATAATCCCAGCACCAAACTATAAATTTCATTAAATGTTTCCTTCTAATCTTTGATAATATAAATGATATCAGTGGTATATATGCTTACAGGTCAGTTATTTAAATTTGTAAATTAAGTCAGAACAAATTCCATAACAATCTGAAAGATCACCATCAAAATCCACTTCAGGCAAAACAGCTATACAGCCTGGCACTAATTTTTTACCTGGATAAACCCATATATTATTTTTAGATGTAAGGGTACAATAATCAGATTCATGCCAAAAATATTCACAATTCAAAAAAGCATTTTTCAGATATGATAATGCCTCGATGTTTTTACAGTGAACAAAAAAATTAGGGTTATCTAAAAATTTTTCACTTATAGGATGTTCCGGTTTGTCGTGCCCTAAAAACAATCCATATTCTGTTTTCCATAAATCAATTTCAACAAAGTAGCCATGATTCATAGCTCTGATTATATATTCAGGACTATTTTCTTTTTCAGAATCTATTCCGTCAATATTGCCTCTGTGAGAAATTAAAATCATTTTATTTATAGTTTTCTAAAAAATATGTGAGGTCTTCAGGAGTACCCAAACCCCACATTTTGCTTACATTAAATGTTTTAATTTTAAGCCTAGATTCTATAGCTTCATTAAATACTGGACATACATAAAATTCATTATTTACTCTAATGTTTTTATCGATCATTTGTTCTGCATATTTAACATAATCTCGACCTTTTTTCCAGTAGTAAATACCTACTGTGGCAACGTTTGAAATAGGCTTTTTTTCTGCCACTTCTATAACATAATCATTTTCATCTAATTTTGCATATGACCACTTCGGGTGTGTTGACTCAAAAGACAAGATGCCTGCATCTAAATTCTGTTCATTCATTTTATAGAAGAAATCTAAACTATTCCATTCTACAAATTGATCAGAGTTTGCAATGACCAAAGGTTCGTCATTGTCAATAAATTCTTTGGCTAAAAGAGTGGTGCAAGCAGCACCTTCAGTAACACCTTCAACTTCAACAATCTTGCAATCTGGGCAAATGATATTCAATACTGAATCAAGATTATACTTTTCTCTATGTTCTTTTTGAACTACAAAAACATAATTTGCTTTAACATTGATGTTGTTTACAACCACTTGAATCATAGGTTTACCATGAATTTCAATCAATGGTTTAGGGAATGTGTAACCTGCTTGTGCAAATCTGCTACCATGACCAGCCATGGGTATTAAAACATTCATTTTTTTATCTTCCCAATATACTTTCTCATTAATGTTTGAATTGAATGCATTGTTGATTTTGTCAAAATCAAAATCATTTGGATTTTTCACTCTTAAAACTTTTGCACTAGAGTTATATGCTGATTTTAAACCTGTAGGAGAATCTTCTACAATTAATGTTTCTTGTGGATAACATTTAAAATAAGACATTGCATTCCAGTAAATTTCTGGGTGAGGTTTTGCATTTTTTACATCTTCATTTGACAAAATTAAATCAAAAAATTTATGTATCCCAAGCTTGATTAAAGATGTCTCAACAGTTTTTTTAATTGAGTTTGAGCAGCAAGCAATAGAATAACCATCTTTTTTAAGACTTGAAAAAATAGAAATTAATTTTTCATTCTCTTGCAATTTTGAAAGAGCTTGAATTGTATATTCTTGTTTGTCATTAAATATCTTCTCTTGAATTTTTTTATCTAATGGCAAACCTTTTGTTTTTGCAAGAAGATTAAGCTTATCAAAAGTTTTCAACCCATCAAATGATCTTAGGTGTTCTTCCCATGAAATTACATATCTTGTATCAATATTTTTCAGTGCTTCATTCAAAGCATCATAGTGTATTTCTTTGGCTTCTAAAAGAACACCATCTAGATCAAAAATTACAAGTTTCATTCTAATTTATTTAATAATATTTTTCCAGTATTCGATGAAATCCTGACCATTTTCTGTACTGCGATCATTAAAGCCCTGAAGATATGGCTTAATTAAATGACGAGTTTCTTGTGCATATTTAATTTCTTTTTCATCAAAGCCGTAAGCTACACCATATTTTAAAAATGGTCTTTGTATTCTCCAATTTTCAGCATCTAATCTTGGATCTGGAATTACTATTGTATTACAGCCACTCATAGCAGCTTGATTTGCAGCATATGTGCAGTCATCATAACTTACAAAATTTATACTCTTGTTCATACAATTTGCAATTATGTTTTCGTCTTGTTCTTTTTCAATTTCATCATAGATAAATTTATTTGGTAAATTTAAGTTGACAAATGGCTGTTTCCAGGCACCTTTTCTATAAAGAACCATATTAAAAGATCTTTCTAAATTTTGGTCATTCCATTTATCAATCTGATAATCCAATACTTGTAGCATTCCATCACATTTATTATCATGAGTATGATAATGCTCAAAAAGCTTAAAAACATGATCTGATGGAGCATATTCTGCCACTTGATGATAAAGAATCCATCTAACAACATGCTTTGCGTCTAGTAAGTTATCGCCAATGCATTCAGGATATATTACGACAGTCTGTTCTTTATCAAAGCCATTGCCGTCATAAACAGGTGTGTTCCAGTCTGGATTAGTTTTTTTAGCAGTTACATAAGCATCTGCTCCTAATGAATTTAAAACATCGCAAAGTTTGTGCATTACGCGTACTCCGCCAATAAATCTGCTGTAATCCCAGCACCAAACTATGAATTTCATTAAATATTTCCTTGTAATCCTTGATAAACATAAATAGTATCAGTGGTGTAGCTTCTTACGGGATAGTAATTCAAACTTTTAAAGAATGAGTTAAGTTCATCAGGAGTGCTGCCATATCGGTCAATCCAAGCGATTTCAGTGCAAATTACAGGCTTGAATTTTTTAATTGTATTGATTGCACCTTTGAGTGCTTTCAATTGAAAGCCTTCAACATCAAGTTGAATCAAATCGCAGCTAGTTAATCCTAGATCATCAATCATCAAAGTTGGAATATAAGGTCTTGGACCACCTACATGATATCCACCGCTTTCGTATCCTCTTTCTTCATTTCCCCAAGGCGATAAATCTACTAAGCCTCTTTCGTCTCCTAAACAGGCTTGTATCTTAATTACATTGTTGTAATTTAAGTTTAGATTTAAACAATGAAAGTTTTTTGGTTCTGGCTCGAATGTATATACATAATCAAAAAAATCTGCAAATTTTAAAATTTGCATCCCACAATTACCACCAGCTTGAACCATAACTTTACTGTCATTCAGAAAAGGCATAATAGTTTTGAGTAAATCTGGTTCTCTAGTTTGAACTATATAAGTAGTTCCTTTGTCTTCTGTAGGAAACCAAAATTTATTATCTATTAATGTAAAATCTTCATTTTTCCAAGTCTTTTTCATAAAGTACTTGTACAATTAATTCCTTTGATCCAGTTGATTGTTTTGATCAGTCCTTGTTCAAAACATGTTCTAGGTTTCCATCCTGAGAAAATCTGCAACTTGTATGAAGATCCACAAAAGTAATCCTGAAAATTTAGTCTGTCTCTATTTGGATCAAAAACTATTTCTTTTTTATAGTGAGTCAAACGGGCAATTGTATTTACAATTTCTTTTGAGTTGTATATGACTCCAGATGAAATATTATAAGTACCATCTAATTTATGTTTAATTATCGAATGTATACCCTCTGCAAAATCTTCAACAAAAAGGTAATCAGTGTATGATTTACAACTATTTAAAATTATATCTTCATTAGCTAAACATTTATTGATCACAGATGGTATAAATCTTGTAAGTACATCATTGTAGCCATATATGTACATTGGAATGACCCAAGAAAAATTAATATTATTAATTTCACAAAACTTTTCCGCTAGAGTCTTAAAATAGTGCTTACTATGTCCATAAAGATTATAAGGATTTACCACATCATTTTCTGAAACTTTTGCAGTGTGATATCCATATTCGGCACCTGTTCCAAATCCAATGAATTTACTAATTCCACATTCAGAAAATAGTTTTAGAATTTCAAAACTGTGATATACGCTTTCATATTGAACAAAAGAATTTAAATCTAAATAACTGTTTCCGCCTTGCCAAGCACAATGGATTAAAATATCTGGCTTAAATTTTTTAATCGCACATTTATGTTCTGCAATGTTAACAAATTCACACTTTAGGAAAGATAAATTTTCACGCTCATACAATTTGTCATTATTGCGTGATATGGCTAGTATTTTATGCTCTTTAGATAAAAGTTCACATATATTTGAGCCTAAAAAACCGTTAGCACCTGTTACAACAATGTTCATTTTTTATTTCACAAGATTAATGTACGCAGCTATATTTTGTTCTATAACACATTCGAGTGCTATATTAAGATCAATATTATCAACAGGTTTGAAACATTTAATATTTTTAAAATTTTCCATAAATATCAAGTCATCATTAGCCCAATGCGAAAATCCCAAATACCCATAATCTTGGTCTCTTCCGCCTCCTATAATGGTGACAGGTATCTTATCGTGGTCAATATAATTTCTTATAACTTCAAATGGTCTATAAATTGCAAAAGGAGTGATTGAATAAACAAATGGTTTCTTGTTTTCCAAGGCTAAACCGCAAGCTGCTCCCATCATCAAAACTTCTGACGATCCAAAATTATAAAATTGATTTGGAAAATTTGCTCTTATTTCATCAAATAAGCCATATCCCAAATCTCCAGTACATAATATAATCGATGAGTCATTTTGCATTTTGTTAAGCAAAAAATTTGAAAAATATCTTCTCATTTTTGTATACTCAAATAATCCATTTCAGACATTATATGATAATGAGCATTCAATCCTTTTAAAAATGGAAATTGTTCAACTGAAGTATACTCAATGTTTACACTGGGAAGAAATGATTTCAATCTAGTGGATAAATATTCTTTGTTTACCTCATCATATCCAGCATATCCATTTACATTAACATAAATGTGAATATTAGAAATTTCTAATTCGTAAATACATTTTAAGGCTTCCCAAACACTGCCTTCAGCACATTCACCATCACTAATTAAAACATAAACATTTTTGTTTTTGTTAGCTAAAGCTCTTCCAATAGCTACAGTAATTCCCAAACCTAAACTTCCTGTAGAACAATAAATTTGATTTTCTTCATCTAAATGTGGATGCCCGCCATGTTTATTGAATAAAAATTCTGCATTAATGTTTCTATATTTTTCTAAACAAACATATAATGCTAAAGAAGCATGACCAGAAGATAAAATGAAAATATCTTCATTTTTCATTTCAGAATAGATTTTGTCAATTATTTCTAAACTAGATAAATAGCTTCCTAAATGGCTTAATTTGTTTTTGTAAGCAATTTCAGCTACTCTAAGCTTAAGGGCTTCTAATCCTTCATTCATTTCTTATTTTTACCAGATATATCTTCCTTTGTAATATTCAGCAATCTTCAAAATCTCTTCTTCAAAAACAGCTTCTTCTTTCCAGCCTAAGGCTCTAAGTTTTGAGTCATCAAGAGAATATCTCAAATCTTGACCTGGTCTTTCATAACTAAAATCCCAAAATTGATCAAAATCAGTGATATCTGGATAATAAAACTTAGCTAATGTATTACAAACATCAATATTAGGTAATTCAAATTGAGATGAAACATTGAAGATCTCATTTTTAACACCTGATTCAATAATCTTAATTACAGCATTTGCTGTGTCAGATGCATGAAGCCAAGTTCTGTAAGATCTTCCTTTATTATGTAATGCTAATTTTTTTCCAAGTTGTAAGTATTTACAGCACTTTGGAATTAGCTTCTCTACATATTGACCCATACCATAATTGTTAGTTGGTCTTAAAATTACATAAGGCATATTGAATGTTCTAGCCCATGCTAAAATTAACATATCAGAACATGCTTTTGTTGCAGAATATGGATTTGAAGGAATCATAGTGTGAGATTCATCATGTGAGCCTGATGCAATATCTCCATATACCTCATCAGTGCTGAAGTGAAAAAATGTAGGAAACTTGTTTGTATCTACATTAGATTTCTTCAGCAAATTCAGTAAATTGTGAACTCCTTGAACATTTGCTTCCATAAATTTACTGCTGTCAAGAATAGAATTACCAACATGAGTCTCAGCAGCAGTGTTTATAAAGTAATCACAGTCGTATATTCGGCTAAGATTTTCAATGCCCTCATTAGAAAATTTAAATCTTGGGTTTTTATTAAATTCATCTAATTTATGTTGATTAGAGGCATAAGTAAGTTTATCAATTCCATAAACATACCATCCCTGTTTCAAACAAGCTTCAGTAATGTATGAGCCTATGAAACCAAGACACCCTGTAACATATACTACTTTTGTTTCACTCATAATTTTTGCTCCATAAAACTGTCTAATACATCACCAATATAAGAAACCTGTTCTTCTGTAATTACTGGAGATGTCCCCAGGAAGAAAGTATCGGTGGTAATTTTTTTAGCAACTGGGAAATCATCCAAATTCATATCGCCAACCAAATGGCTATAAGCTGGCTGCATTAATATATTGCCAGCAAAATATGGTCTTGTTTGAATTTTCCTTGACTCTAAATATTGACAAAGATCACTTCTTTTAAATGGCGCATTGTCTTTGATTGTTATAGGAAAAGCAAACCAGTTAACATCTGCATGCTTTTGAGCTACTGGAAGTATAAAATACTCTGCATATTTTTCAAAAACTTTTGATAATAAAGAATGATTTCTTTGTCGTAATCGCTTGATTTCATCAAGCTTATCAATTTGTGCAAGAAGCATAGAAGCCTGCACTTCAATTGGCTTAAGATTGTATCCAATTTCTTCATATACATACTTATGATCAAACACTTCTCCAGGAATGCTTGGTAACCACTCTGAAAATCTAGTTCCACAGGCACCACATTCAGAAATGTTTTGCTTTCCATGACAAAAGCACCCTCTACCCCAGTCTCTTAAAGATCTAACTACTTTGTCTAAATTTTCATCATTAGAAGTAACAAAGCCACCTTCGCCACAAGTAATGTGATGTGCTGGATAAAAAGAACAAGATGCCATAGTTCCAAAACTGCCCAAAGGTTGACCAGCAAAAGTGCTATTTAGTGCATCACAACAATCTTCTAACAATATCAAGTTGTAGTGTTCAATGATGTCAAGCAGTCTGTACATGTCAGGGGGATTACCCAAAACATGCGCAAATGTGATCACTTTAATTTCTGGATCTGCTTGAAGAGTGGCTTCTACTTCATCAAGATTTAAGTTGAGTCCATCTAAAGAAATATCAACAAAAACAGGCTTAAATCCACATTGAAAAATTGGATTAATTGTTGTTGGAAAGCCAGCAATTGGGGTGAGGACTTTAGTGCCTTCTGGTAAATTTAAATACCTCTTAGACTTCAATGCTGCCATCATTAGAAGATTGGAACTACTTCCAGAATTGGTCAACAGTCCATGATTTTTACCAAACAATGATGCAAGTTTTTTTTCTGCTTTATAAGCTTCTGAACCTAAAACAAGCCATCCATCCAATAATGTTGAAATAGATCTTACAATTTCATTATGGTCAAAAAAAGGTCCCGCATAATGAACATGATCTTTGCCAGGTCTCCACTGTCGTTTGGGTTCACTAATGACAAATTCTTCGATTGTTTTCAGTAATTCTTCTTTGGTCATAAGACTATTATACGCTATTTAATCTTGACCAACAATCAAGATATTCTGTTAAATCATCTTGCCAAAAGTTCAATTTTATGTATTTTTTGATTTTGTCTAATGACATTACAAAGTTACCATGATTTGGGAATGGCTTTTCTGTCATCGAGTGATAGTAAATTTTTGAATCTAAATTTAAGTAGTTGATAATGAATTTTCCATACTCATAATGGCTTACAATTCCATCATTTGCGAGATTGAAAACTCCTTGGTGATCAGAAATGAAATTTGTATTTTTGATCACATCGCAAACACATTTGGTGCTAACTGGATTGAATAGAACATTGTCTAAGTAAATTGTTTTTTCAGATAATATAATTTCAGAAAGTTTTCTTTGCTGTTTATATGTGCTTCCAAAAAGTTTGCCTAATCTGAAATTAATGCCATCATTGTTAATTTTTTCTGATATTAATTTTTGACGTGCATAAGCCATGATATTTGAAGTTGCACTTGATTCAGTACATAATCCTAAATCATCATAAACATAATATGATGAAAAATTTACAATTTTAGAAGATGGATAATATTTTTTAATATCTAGGATTACATCTGCATTCGAATATTTTGAAATTTGATAATTTTCTTCACAAAATTTTACATCAGGTTTCCCAATACAATTTATTACAAACTTGTAATCGTAGCCATTGTTATAAATTTGCTTTTCTTCTAATATATCGCAATCTAAATGATTGATTAAATAATTTCCTAAATATCCATTATGTCCTAAAATTAAAAAATCTTTAGAACTTTTCATAACAATTTTTGACTAATTTTTTAACATCGTCAACATAAACATTATATGCATCTATGCAATGTTGTCTAGTTAATGGCGCTGTCTTGTACATATGATCTAAGTCATCAAGACCATATGCTATTCCACACGAAGAATATGGATAAAACAAATGCCTAAATTCTTCAGGAGTGTATCTGTCAGATTCAGGAATTATAATAGATTTAGCACCACATAAAGTGGCAAAAACTGGCTGTGCTGTAATTTCATCAAAAGTTACAAAGAATTCACTTTCACTCCATAATTGTCTTTGAATAGGTCTAACTTTTTCAAATGAATCGGGAAAATGATCTACTAAACCTGCAACATGATCTATACATTTGAATTGAGGAAATCTTGATAATTCGCTCACTTGAGTTAAGTATTTGTCTACCTTTGCGTTAACATCAACATTTTTATTTCTTAGTAATTTTTTCATCAAAAATGTATTATATTTTTTAAAATTTGATATCTTGTGCCAAAATGTTTCATCAATATCGAAAAATCTCAAAGGACCATCGTATTTTCTTCCAGACCTACAATAACCTTCCAAGTGATAGTAATATAATTTTTTGTCATCAAATTCATAATTGTCATCAAAAAATTCCATCCATTTAACTTGATTATAAGGTTGCAAGTAAGGTATCTCGAACAAACATGAAATGAACACAGTATTTTCTGGTTCTAAGTTATTCAATTTGAGATCGATATCTTCTATTTGGGGAAGAACATTTACACTTGGATCGAATCCTTCAATTTCAAAAATATTATATTGAAAACCAGGCTTACCTGTTCCAAAAGTATAAACATTTTCACCTAAATTATGAAGGACACTAGCAAGAGAATGAAAAGAGTGATTCATGCCACTAAAATAATCCAAGCGATCAATCACACATACAAAGTTTAATTTTTTGTTCATAGATATACTTGGATCTTATACAAACAAAAAAAGACCCTTCCGAAGAAGGGTCTTTTTCTCTGCTAATTAAAATTAGCTAACGGTGATTCTGGAAACTGCGTAATCGTTGATAAGCGCAAATCCGAGTTCTTCGTAAACAACCCATCCAAGTCTGAGTCTCTTTGGATCGTCAGCTGGGAGGACAGTGATGTCTTGGCGAACTGGGAGTGCACCAACGAATTGTGCAGGTGCGAGAACGTACACAGAGTTCTTAGGAACCATTGTGGAAACGTGGATGTCAGCGGAATAGATATGTCCGTAGAGACCAGTCATAAGAACATCTCTTTGAGTTGCCTCATCGAAGAATTCCTTACCCCAGTTTCTGATATCCTTGTATCTTTGTGGGTGAAGAACAACCTTAGCACCAATCAATTCGTGCTCTTCAATAAGTGTAAGAGCAAGGTTGATGTTTTCTGGTTGAAGAGTACCGGAGACGGTGATTGCTTGGTCGGTAGGAACACCGGCATTGACAACCTTGAAGACTTCGGTATCTTCTTGTCTTTGGAGGGAGTCCTTAGCGCGGACCTGTGCTCTATCGACAATGTAGAATCTTCTTTGTCTGATTTCGTTAAGTCTGATCTGTGGGTGTGCAGCCAACTCGATGGTTGGAACGAGAAGCTCTTCTGCTTCAACTTCTGCTGAAGGAACTGCGCCTCTCTTAGGAATGACATAGGACTTTACAGCTACGTCTCTCTCATAGCGAGCAAGAGCACCTTGTGGAAGCTCATCAACCATGAGAAGCTTTCTACCAATCGCTTGGTACATTAAGCTTGTCTTGATTGGCTCGACCATAGCTTGAGCAAGAGCAGTGCGACCTTCAGCGGTCTCAAGAGCCATCGCAATGATAGCCTCTCTTTGCTCATTAGTATTTCTCTTAATCATTGACATTTTTTTATTCTCCTATTATCTTCCTAGATTATAATGAGCCGCCACCAAGCTGTGTGAAGTAAAGAAGACCAGTTGCAGAATCGTAACTATCAACTCTACCAACAGCGATACCATGGGTGCCGCCAAGACCGATTGGGCTGTATTGAACAAGCTTACCTGAGTTTCCAGCACCACCGGAAATTGCAAGAAGGTCACCAATAGCAGGAGTCCAAGTACCGCCATCAACACCGGAAAGGGATGAAGATGCAACGCCTGCCCATCTGTCAGTAATGAATTGTCCACCTGGGGTGTTGAAAACTGCAACGCCTCTTCTTGGACCTTCGAAACCAGTGGAACCTGCGGTTGGGTTGGTAACAGATGAAACGGTTTCTGCGAGGAAATCGCCAATTGCTCTCTTAGCAACAACATAGAATGCGTTGTTGTTAGCAATAAAGTTACCAGATGCATCTGTGTAAGATGCACCAACTGGATCTGCGAGGATCATGGTGTTACCAGATCTTACAGTGTCGTCAGCTGAGAAGCCGACAAATCTACCCATCTGTTCGATGTTGGTATCGAAGCTTGCATGTGACTTGTGAGCAGGGATTACCTTACCGTTTGAGTCAAGCATAAGAGCATCACCAGCAAAGATGGTTGCGTTTGCATAAGTGTCATAGTTTGCAACAATTGCAGAATTTAATGCACGAATAGCCATTTTATAATTCTCCTATAAATTTATGAGGACTAATCCTCGATGTTTGGCATTGACCAAGTACCCTTAAGGGCAGATTGGATGTCGAGAGCTGCATTGTTGACAGGAGCACTGCCAGTAAATGCAGGGGATGTTGAAATACCAAGTGTAGATGCAGTTCTGGTATTATTCATTCTCTCAGCAGCTGCTGCAGCAACTCTTTCAGAGGAAGCTTGTGCAGATTTGAGTAGAAGTTTTGTTTGTCTGATCATCGCATCAGCCTTGAGGTTATCATTTAACATTTGATCAGCATAAGAATCTACTTCAGATGTATCGATGATTCCAGCAAGAGCTAATTTTGAAGAACAGGAAAATGCGGTCTTGATTCTTGCTTTTTCAAGATCAGTGTTAGAAACGACCTTGATTTGATCAGTTGGCTGCAACTTAAGTTGTACAGCTTCCTTTTTCATATTTTCACAATTTTCACAGACTGTTGCATCATCATTCATTTCAGCTTCAGTCATCATTGATTCAGTACCGCATGTGGTACACTTGACAGCATGTTTTTGCTCCATAGCAACAGTTGTCTTGTGTGGCATTGAAGGCATTTGAGTTGGAACTTCGAAAAGATTCACATCCTCAAGTCCTTCAGAAGGGTTCTCAAGTGAATTCCAGTCAACGGTATACTCTAATGAACCATCACCAGAGCCTTCAAACTTTGATGGCTTGGTAACATCTGGAAATTGTAAAGAACCTGGATTGTTTGTTGGAACTTTCATATCAGCAAAACTTGGGTTTTGCTCTTTAAGTGAGTTTCCTTCACTTGCATCCAAAGTCATTGATGGATAATCCACCTCACCTGGCATATTTACCATGTCTTCATTGTATTTGAATCCTGCTGACGCTGGATATTGCTCTTCCTCTGAAGCAATCTTCTTGAGGATAGCCTCTCTTTCAGCACGTCTAGCAGCTAAAGCTTGCTTAGTCATTTTATTTACTCCATTACTTGTGTGCATTTTAGGCTCGGAATCTTCTTCCGATTCGTCTACATCGGCATCAGAATCATCATCCATATCGTCCATGTCATCCATGTCTTCCATTTCAGAATCTTCAACATCCATATCTTCCCCTAGAAGATTGTCGAGCGCCTCTTGCACCGCTTTACGTGCAGCGTCAACCATATCAGCGGGAACTTCTATTTCAAACGTAGCCGTCTCATCATCCTCTACTTCGTCTTCGTCTATATCTAAATCTTCTTCATCATCGTCTTCATCATCGAAATGATGCAATTCCATTTCATCGTCTTCTTCATCTTCATTTGCGAAGTCTGCAGTCTCTTCAGCCCCATCTTCAAGATTAACCATCTTGTTAACAACCATTTCATCCATGCCTGCTTCTCTTGCAAGAGCTGGAAGATACTTTGATCTGATTGCACTTGCGACAACAGTAGCTTCACTTTCATCAAGTGATGCTGATCTGATCATGTCGCTTACACAATTCTCATAGTCTTCCTGATCTGTCATTTGAAGTTCAGCAAGGCGAAGTGCAGCTAATCTTTGTTGATTAATGGCATTCTTCTTTAATTCACTCATTTCTGCTGCTTCCCTATTTAAAAAATACAAAATCTTGTATTTACAAGAAACTGTTTTTTTTGTTCTATTTATTTTTTAGTTTTACCTGCAAAAAACAATCAGGGGGAGAGAAAATCTCCCCCTGAATTTATTAGTCAATCCAAGTGATGGAAACATCCAACAATGATGGATTGTTTTTATTCTTGCTAACAACTGTTTTGGAGAAATTTCCGCAATCGTAGCAGAATGTATTGTTTTTAACCTTATGGGCTTCTCTGTTGCCACAACTTGGGCAAATCATGCCAATAGGTAGTCTTTTTTCAACACTTCTATCAAAGTCTGGCATTGCAGTTCTAAGATAAACATCAGAATCAACTGTAGTAGCTAATCTGTACATAGCCTTGACGTTTGCCATTGGTGCCATTCCTGGCATTGGTGGTGCGCCTGCAGGAGGTGCTGTTTCCATTGGTGCAGTGGCTGCTCCAAGTCCAACTTCTTCTCCAAGTCCCATTTCTGGTGCTTCTTCTGTTGGCTGACCAGAGTCACCAAGACTCTTAATCATTAAGCTAATTTGAATTTCATATGTACATTTGCATCTTTTACAACTTCCTGTAGATTCAGCAATGTCAACATCCTTAGAACCACATTGTGGACAAAGTGCACCAACTGGGTATTTATCATTGTCAGGATTTCCCGGTTCAGGCATATCTTCTAAATCAGGAGCTGCATCCATTACTGGATCGCCTGTCATTGCAGATACACCCATATCTCCACCAGGTCCACCACCCATAGGAGCAGCTGCACCTAAATTTGGATCAACTGGACCTCCGGCTGGACCTGCTGGTGCAATTCCTGGAACTTGTGCATATCTTTGTAAAATTTCGGTGCGCTTTGCTTGTCTTGATGCTTGTGCTGATGCAGTCATTACAACTTGTAAGTCACCAGTTACATCACCAACAGTTTCATCTGCAGCTTCACCATTTCCGTTGGAATCAGTTTTGAATGTTTTTGTTGATCTTGTAGAAACAACAGCAGTTACATCACCATTTTCAGTGACAACTAAGTCAGTAAATGAGAATGTACCCGGATCAACTGTAAATCCATGTTCTTGTAATACTTGGATAGCTTTTTGCTTGAATGCTTCTTCAAAGTTTTCATCAGATGCGTTCATTCCAAGATCTTCACAAGTACACATAAATCTAAGGCATTCAGACTTATCTTGAGTTACATGCATATGTGCAGTTTTCTCAAAATTTCTGCTTACTTCAATTGCTTTTGTGACTAATCTTTCAGCCATGTCAAAGTCTTCAGAAAGTCTCTTTGCAGCTGTTACAATTGACTTCACTGGAATATCAAAGTTCAATGAATAATCAGCAAGCCATCCAACAACATTGGAAGAAATGTCTTTTGTTGATGCAGTTTTAACGCTCCAAAATTCTCTTCTTTGTCTTGATTTAAGTCTAGCTTCAGTTGCACTTGCAGTTTTTGCTCTAATTACAGCAGCAAGTAATTGATTCTCAGGCATTTCTTGTACTGCATCAACAATCTCTTCTGAGGTTGTGCCAGTGTCTTTAGCAGACATTGCCATAGCAGAAATAGCAGACTTAACATCTTTTGTTGAAAGAAGATTTGTATCGGAATTAATTGCTTCCATAAGTGCAGAACGAAGTTCTTCTGACTTGCCTGGTTCGCCTTCAACATCCATGCCTTCGCCAGATACATTTGCATCTTTCATTAGCAATTCAGCAATTCTTGTTACGCCTTCTTTAGTAATTTCATTCTCGGAAGCTGCAACAGCAATTGCATCTGCAAGATCTTTTGCAGTAATATTTGCAGTAACAGCATCACCAAGTTGATTTAATACTGCAGTGACACCAGATTGTAGTTCGGTTCCATTTCCGAAGAAATTAGCCTTAGATTCTTCTTCAGATCTCATGTCGCTACCAGCTGCAGCTGCACCAATCATTGGAGCGAGACTTTCTTCTTCTGCAAGCATTTGAGCAACTCTAACAATCTTGGAAGGAGTTTCTTTAGCAACAACAACTGCTTTGCCTAATGCTTTAATGGCTGCAGTCATAACTTCATGTGCAGATGCTTTACCTTCAACTCGGCAAGAAGCAAGTTGTTTTTCTAAAACTTCTGTTGGAACACCCTTATTTACAGTGTCAATGAGTTCTTTCAAAGACTTCTTGACTTCTTCATCCTTAACTTTATGTCCATACAGACCAGCATCTGCAAGAAGTTTTCCTACAGCATCTTCTGCGCCCTTACCAGTTTGCTTTTCCTTAAGGGTCTCTTCTCTAACTCTTACATCAACACCAGTATTTTTGCTTCTAATACCATCTTGAAGATTGTCATATGTTTCACCAGTTCTTACTTCTTCAAGTTGTTCTTGTCTAGATCCATCACGGTCTTTGACATCAAGCAATGCTGTCTTAACGAAACCTGAATATTGATTCAAAAGTTCAGCTGCAACTTTAGTTCCTTGACCACTTTCCATCATATGGAGTTGAGACTCAGATAAAATTGGTTCCCAGTTTGTTCTTCTGCCATTTGAGTAACCTGTAATGGTTCCATCAGTTGACAAGACAACTCTGTTTCCAGATCCATCTTCAACTTTGAAATCAATCGTCACTGCAGCAGCAAGTTTCTTTCTTTGCTCTGATGCGATTTTTGCAAAATGATCCATTTCTGTTCTGCCTCCCGCCTCATTTGTTTTTGGCGTGTTAGTTTTTATGTTTTTGTTTCTTTCATTAGCAACTTTAACGATATTGTCGATACTATTTCTTGCTTCACTTGAATTTGATAAAGAATTTTTCAATTCTAAAATCCCATTGGTGAAATTAAATAGTTTATTTGCAGCATTAGGTTTCTTATACCCACTACTAGCAAATACTTCTCTTGATCCATCTCGTGATGCCCATACAAGATTTACATCACTAGATGCCAATGCGACACCGCCACCAATTGGAGCGGGTTCTTGAGGCATTGTTAATCCCATAACTTTGCCTACATTTCCCATTGGGGAATAGTTAGCCAAACCAACATTAGCTGCAGCTGCCGGAGCAGCTTGTGCCTGTTGTGCTTGTTGTGCTTGGTTGATAGGTTGTGGTCTTTGTCCAGAACCCACATCTACACCATCATCAATCATGTCTTGCATAGTTGCTTGCAAATCAGACATTGCTTTGGTGGTTTTTTGCACATGGGTTAAATCAATATTGTCCTTACGTGCAAACATGTTCAACACTGCAACTTCAAGGAAATTTAAGGCAAGATTAATCATATCCAAGATATTTAAACCAGTTCTTGGATCAATACCTAATGCATTTAAAATAGCAGCTACTGTTGAATTTTGATTTGCTCCTGGACCAGCTAATAGTTGACCACCAACAAGTGTTCCTGGAGATTGTGCAAGCTTTACCGCTGTATTTGTTGCAGAACTTGCAGCTCTTAAGAAATTAGAATATTCTGTTCTTAAAATTGGATCTAATGGTGCACCCTGATGTGCTAAAATGATGTTGGAATTGATTTCTTCTGCTTTCTTTTCCAAGTTTTCCGCTTGATGAAGAACATCATCAACATCATAGATTTCTTGAATTTCGCAGGATTCAAAAGCGCCATCTCCAACACACGAAAGTTCGATGAATTTTAAATTGTAGTTTTCTTCATAAACTTTTTTGCTTGTTTCAGGATGTGTTTTGCCTTTGTACTTCTTCAGACAATCACAATAATCTCTTTCTGTAAATGCTTTGTTCTTACACTTTGAACAAATTCCATAATCTACAGAACATCCCATTGAAACATCATGAATGACACCTGTGCGGATATTTCTTGCAATATCAGGATAAGCTTCTTCATCTACGAAGAATGTACAATACACACAATTTTCTGAATCATCCCACTCTGCATAAACAACCATACCTTTGGCTTGTTCAATGTCATCGTTTTTATGATTTGTATATATCGGAACACCTTCGAAAGTTTTATATGCAGGTAAAGTTTTTCCTTGAATTTCACGTTCTTTTAAAAGTTCTTCTTTAGAAAAATAATCACCATTTGCATTGACAGTATCAGCATCTATGGCTCTTGCTCTGACCCAAAGAAGCTTGGCACCCTTACGTGCTTTCATTTCTTTGACAATATCAAAATCTTTATATTTTTCTAAAACATCTTTTGGATCTGCATATAAAGATTGCAAGCCAATTTTAGCAGCTTCTCGCATTTGTGTAGAAGCTGTTCTAAGCATATGCTCTCTGGCAAAATTTCTATCTTCTTCATTAAGGAAACTATCTATTGTGATAGCTCCTCCTTTTGCAATCCTGTACATAAAAATTCCTCGTTTATGCTTAAACTAATTCTAATTCTTCTAGGTTTAACATAAAAACACCTGTAAAAATTAATCCCGTCGAAATCGACGGGATTAATAATTTCAAAGACATATTTTTTTTACAATATAATTTCTCCTGAAGTCGATACCCCAGTTCTTTTTTTAATTACATTGATTAAAACATTCATACAATCTTGAGGATGATCATTAAGTTCTTTATCAGTAAATCTAACAATGATCCATCCATGTGTGGCTAAATCAGAATCTCTTCTCTTATCTTTAGCTATTTTGTCTGGATTGTTGTGCCAAACTTCACCATCAGCTTCTACACCAATTCTTAATGATGGAATTGCTGCATCTAGCTGATAATCCATAGTTTGTCCAGCAGAATATTGTGCATATAATGGATAAGGAACATTTAATGACATCAACAAACTGTAAAGCTTCTTCTCCAAAGATGTGTACATTTGAGGGACAGGACTGTCCATTTTCTTCTTTGCAGCTAACTTTACATTTTCATCATCATTAGAAGCAAATGTGAAAAGTTCTTGTTTTGCTTCAAAATTCAATGGAGTGGAAGTTTCCCCGCCTAACATCTGAGGATAAATATTTCCGAAAAGACCATCGTATTCATCAGGCAAACGACCATGTTGACCACGACCATTTACTGGCACAAATGACTTGATAAACTTTTCATGTGCAAAAGATTTAATCTTTTTACTAGCAATTCTATTGTTTGTACCATTTATCGTTGCATTCATTTTGTCATCAAAAACGCTATTGATAATTGAAGAAGCTAAACGATAATTTTCTTCTTTGGAAGATGCTAATGGCGGTGCAAGTCCTGGCATTTCTCCGCCAGGAGGTGGTGCACCAGGAGTCATGGCACCAAATCCTTGTCCAGTAACAGGACCAGATTGAATGTTCATGCTAAATTGTGGCATGCCATAATCCTGTTCTTTCATGAAATTTGCGCCTTGCTCAAACCTTAATCTCTCAATTTCTTGATCGACATCAAGACCAAAAGCTTCTATCAAAGATACATTGGAAACAACACCGTTTTGGTTTGCTGTTACAAGAGTTTGAAGTTTGTTAGTTTCATCACGTAATTCAAGGGATTTGAACTTGATTTTTGGATAAATGATTTCATCCTGACCACGTTCACCTTCAACAACAAATCCATTCCATTCAGCAACAGGCTTAAAGATTTTTTGTTCAATCCAGTTGGCAACTTCATGTCTCCATGTTTCAATTCTTTGTTCCATGGCAAGAAGACCAACTTGACCAGCAGAATATGCAGGACCTTCACCAGTGATCAAAACTTTAGAAAGCATCAAGCCATCTAATAATTCATTTTCAATTAATTCAAATTGATTGGAGATATCGTAAATTTTCCCACTTGCGCCATACCATTCAAGATCAAAGTTATGGTGAGTAACAAGTGTTAAGTTAGGATCATTAGCAAGGGAAGAAAGTTCATCTTGAACATTGTCAATATCTTCTTGTGATGCTGGTCTTGTGTCACTACCGATTTTTACAACCTTGACAGGTAAAATCAAACGCTCAGCGATGATATATTGAGCTTGTCTTAATTTATCTTTGTATGTTAAAGTTTGGAACAATGGTCTGATCATGGATGTGCCATAATCTTCCCAAGGGTTTGATCCATATTTGAAATGATGGATAGAAATTGGATTTAATTTGATTGGTTCGCCTTTTTGAATCAATCTCTTAACACCATCAGGAATGGAATCATAAATTTCTTTAGGTGATCTTTCGGTAACAATTCTTACTTCTTCAGCAGAAGGTCTGTAAGAATATGATCCTTCTTGATCAATCATTCCTGGACTTTTTAAAACACTGTCAGGATTTAAAATTGAAACTGATTTCCAAGTGGCACCGTCATGGGCGCATTCTTTGCCTTCTTTTTCGTTCCAGTTAGATCCATTACAATGTGGACAATCAATTGACAATAAAACAAAAGCATCTCCAAGAAGATAGTATACTTTTGATATTTCAGGTAGCCACTTTTGAAAATTAAGTACTTCTATAAGTTTTTCAAAATAATCTTTGACATATGTAGAAGAACACTCTAATTTCCAACCAGCAAAAGGATATGTGGCATAAAAATTGATGCCAGCTGCTACTTTTGGCTCGTTGTTTTTCCACCAGTTAGCCCAAAGATAAACTTCTCTACGGGCATTTGGAATTTGGAAAGAAGAAGGAGTAAGAAATGGAGAGTAAAAGTTTGGTGCGGTGGTTACCGTGTTAAGTGACTGGGCTTGTCTAACATTAGGTCCTGGACCTAATGAAATTCTGCTATT
>JACCDX010369302.1_pt1 | contig 25694 bp, 29 predicted proteins | sample 7449681 | NCBI WGS metagenome assembly JACCDX01 (sample SAMN15323450, study PRJNA562643) | freshwater metagenome | isolation source: river surface water | place: USA:Blue River Watershed | collected 2017-08-18
CGTGGCTCGTCCATCACCTTTGCGCAACGCAACCAGGGCGATGTCTTCATCTCCTGGGAGAACGAAGCCTACCTGCTGGAAAAGGAGTTCGGCAGCAAGGTGGACGTGGTCTATCCCTCGGTCAGCATCCTGGCCGAGCCTGCGGTCACCTGGGTGGACAAATACACCGACAAGAGGGGGACACGCGCTGTGGCACAGGCGTATCTGGAGTACCTGTACTCGGACGAGGGCCAGGACCTGGTAGGCAAGCACTTCTACCGCCCGATCACTCCCAAGGCGCAGGCGAAGTACGCGAAGCAATTCCCGAAACTGAACCTGTTCACCATCGACCAGGCCTTCGGGGGCTGGGTGCAGGCGTCCAAAGAGCACTTTGCCGACGGCGCCACCTTCGACCAGATCTACACGAAGCGGTGAGGGGGCTGGCGGAGGCGGTGAGATTCGAACTCACGAACGGTTTCCCGTTGCCGGTTTTCAAGACCGGTGCAATCGACCACTCTGCCACACCTCCGCGGCAGACCGCATTGTAGGTCGATCAGACCGCCCGCAGCATGCCCTTGCGCTCGATGAAGTCGATCACCGCGTCGACCCCCGTGAGCGTCTTGAGGTTGGTCATCACGTAGGGCTTGCCCTGTCGCATGCGCTGGGTGTCGCTTTCCATGATGCCCAGGTCGGCCCCCACATGCGGCGCCAGGTCGGTCTTGTTGATCACGAACAGGTCACTCTTGGTGATGCCAGGACCGCCCTTGCGCGGGATCTTCTCGCCGGCGGCGACGTCGATCACGTAGATCGTGAGGTCTGACAGCTCCGGGCTGAAGGTGGCTGCAAGGTTGTCACCGCCGGATTCCACGAACACGACATCGGCCTGCGGAAAAGTCTCCAGCATGCGGTCGATGGCCTCCAGGTTGATCGACGCATCCTCGCGGATGGCCGTGTGCGGGCAGCCTCCGGTTTCCACTCCCATGATCCGCTCCGCCGGCAGTGCGCCGCTGACAGTCAGGAGGCGCTGGTCCTCCTTGGTGTAGATGTCATTGGTGATCGCCACCAGGTCCCAGCGTTCCCGCATCTGCTTGCACAGCATCTCCAGGAGGGTCGTTTTGCCGGAGCCGACAGGGCCTCCGATGCCCACGCGCAGGGGGGGCAGTTTCTTGGTGCGGTTCGGGATGTGGTGCAGGGTCATGATCGGAACAGGCGTGAGTATTGGTGTTCGTGCCGCGAGGACAGGATCGCGAGCATGGGGGAATAGGCCTGGCGCTCGTCGTCGTCCAGGGACAGGGCCTGGTCGACGGCGATGGGGATCTCGCGTGCCAGGCGGGCGAGGATCCGCTGGCCGGCGCTTTGCCCCAGCGGCACGGACTTGATCGCGGCCTGCATCATGTTTTCGGCCCAGCCAAAAGCATAGGCCAGGACGATCGCGCGGGGCGTGGCGCCGCTGCCCGAGGCCGCCAAAGCAAAGGCGACCGGGTAGGTGAGGTGACCCAGGGCCCGAGCGCGAGCGGCCGCCTCGGACTGTACCGACTTGAGCCACTCGACCAGCGATCGCCCCATCTGCTCAGTCTGCAGCCGCAGTTCGCGGGTCTCGCGTGTGCGCAGGATCCAGTGGTCCAGGGCCAGCACGCGTGCCGTGTCATCGGACCGCCAGGCTGGAACCGCCTGAGCCACGACCGCCAGGTCCGCGCGGGCCAATCCCAGGTGCAGCTGGTCGGCCAGCCAGCGCGTGGCCGAAGCTTCGTCGTGGACGATCCCGGCGTCCACCGCACCTTCGAGGCCCTCGGAGTAGGAGAAACCGCCCACTGGCAAGGCGGGCGAGGCCAGCCAGACCAGCTGCAGGAAGGCGTCGTCACCAGGGTCAGTGGGAATGGCCGTGGCCATGGTCGTGCCCGTGGGAGTGATCGTGACCCGGGTGGCCGTGGTGTCCATGGCCCCCGCCATACGCCCCGCCTTCCGGCTCGAAGGCTTCACGCGCTTCGCGCACGGTCAGATGCATGGCGCGCAGCATGTCGGCCAGCACATGATCGGGTTCGATCTTGAGGTGGTCGGGTCGCAGCTCGATGGGGACGTGTCGGTTGCCCAGGTGGTAGGCCGCCCGCACCAGGTCAAAGGGCGTGCCATGTTCGGTGCACACCGTGATGACCAGGACCGCCTGGGGCGCTGCGATCACCTGCACCAGCGAGCCATCTTCCGCAACCAGCACGTCGCCCCCGCGCACCACGGTGCCACGGGGCAGGAAGACGCCCAGCGCGCGCCCCTGGGAATCGGTGCATTCGAAGCGGCTTTTCTGGCGCACGTCCCAATCGAGTTCAACCTGCGCAGCGCGCCGCACCAGGGCAGGGGCCAGTCCCTGGCCCTTGGGCAGGCATTTGCTCACGTGCAGCATGGGTCAGAACAGGAAGTAACGCTGCGCCATGGGAAGCGAGGTGGCCGGCTCGCACGTGAGCAGCTGGCCGTCGGCGCGCACCGCATAGGTCTGCGGGTCGATCTCCATCCGGGGCAGGTAGTCGTTATGGATCATGTGCTGCTTGCGTACGGCGCGGATGCCGTGCGCAGCGCTCACCACCTTGTGCAGGCCAAAGCGCGCAGGCACGCCCGCCGCGAGGGCGGCCTGCGACACGAAGGTGATGGACGAGCGGGCCAGTGAACCACCGTAGCTGCCGAACATCGGCCGGTAATGCACCGGCTGCGGCGTGGGGATGGAGGCGTTCGCATCGCCCATGGCAGCCATGGCGATGGTGCCGCCCTTGACGATCAGCGTGGGCTTCACGCCGAAGAAGGCGGGCTTCCAGAGTACGAGGTCCGCCCACTTGCCCGCTTCGATGCTGCCCACCTCGTGGCTGATGCCGTGGGCGATGGCCGGATTGATCGTGTACTTGGCCACATAGCGGCGCGCGCGCGCGTTGTCATGGCGGTCGGTGTCGCCAGGCAGCTTGCCGCGTTGCTGCTTCATCTTGTGCGCCGTCTGCCAGCAGCGCAGGATCACCTCGCCCACACGGCCCATGGCCTGGGAGTCAGAGCTGAACATGCTGATGGCGCCCAGGTCATGCAGGATGTCCTCGGCAGCGATCGTCTCCTTGCGGATGCGGCTTTCGGCGAAGGCCAGGTCCTCGGCAATGGCGGCATCCAGGTGGTGGCACACCATCAGCATGTCCACATGCTCGTCGAGCGTGTTGACGGTGTAGGGCATGGTGGGGTTGGTGGAGGAGGGCAGAAAGTTGGCCTCACCCACCACGCGCAGGATATCCGGCGCATGGCCGCCGCCCGCCCCCTCGGTGTGGAAGGCGCACAGGCCGCGGCCCTTCGTCGCGGCGATGGTGTCTTCCACAAAGCCGGATTCGTTCAGGGTGTCGGAGTGAATGGCCACCTGAATGTCCATTGCGTCGGCCACGTCCAGGCAATTGCTGATGGCGCTGGGCGTGGTGCCCCAGTCCTCGTGCAGCTTCAGGCCGATGGCGCCGGCCTCGATCTGCTCCCGCAGGGCCTGGGGCTGGCTGGCGTTGCCCTTGCCCATGAAGCCCAGGTTCATCGGGAAGGCGTCCGCAGCCTGCAGCATGCGTTCCATGTGCCAGGGACCGGGCGTGCAGGTGGTGGCAAAGGTGCCGGTGGCGGGCCCGGTGCCACCGCCGAACATGGTGGTGATGCCCGAGGACAGCGCCTCCTCGATCTGCTGCGGGCAGATGAAGTGGATGTGGCTGTCGATACCGCCTGCGGTGACGATGCTGCCTTCGCAGGCGATGATCTCGGTGCCCGGGCCGATGACGATGTCCACCCCGGGCTGGGTGTCGGGGTTGCCGGCCTTGCCGATGGCGGCGATACGCCCGTCCTTCAGGCCGATATCGGCCTTGACGATGCCCCAGTGGTCGATGATGAGGGCGTTGGTCAGCACCGTGTCCACGGCGCCCTCGGCTCGACTGCGCTGGCTTTGGGCCATGCCGTCGCGGATCGTCTTGCCGCCACCGAACTTCACTTCCTCGCCGTAGCCGCCGGCGCGCAGGGTGTAGTCGTCCTCGACCTCGATCACGAGGTCGGTGTCCGCCAGGCGGACCCGGTCACCTTTGGTGGGGCCGAACATTTCCGCATAGGCGCGGCGTCCAATCGTTGCCATGGCTTTTCGCTCCTACAGCTTGCCCTGCACCAGGCCCCGGAATCCGAAGATGGTCCGTTCACCCGAAAGATCCACCAGTTCCACCGTGCGCTGCTGGCCCGGTTCGAAGCGCACCGCCGTCCCTGAGGCGATGTTCAGGCGCATGCCCCGCGCGGCGGGCCGGTCGAAATCGAGCGCGCCATTGGTCTCGGCGAAGTGGTAATGCGATCCGACCTGGATCGGGCGCTGCGAGGTGTTGCGCACCACCAGCGTGACGGTGCGCCGCCCCGGGTTGAGGACATGGTCGCCAGCGTCGACTTGCAGTTCGCCGGGCGTGGTCACTTGCGACCCCGGGTGAACCACACGGCCACAGCCACCGCCCCCAGGAGCAGGCCCAGGGTGTCGGTGGCGTGCCAGTGCGAGGCGCCCTCGAGCCCGTGTCCCTCATGGGCGAGCGCCGCGCAGGCGGTCCCGGCCAGTGAAGCGGCCGCCAGGCGGGAAAGCAAGTTGGTTTTCATCATGTACTTCCAAGGTCGAGGTTCAGATTCGAAGGGGGTGTCGGCTTGATCCGAGGCGGGTGGGGGTCCAGGGCGTCAGGCGATCGGCTGATGCACCGTGACCAGCTTGGTGCCGTCCGCAAACGTGGCCTCGACCTGGATGTCGTGGATCATCTCGGCGACGCCTTCCATCACGTCGTCTCGGGTGAGGACGCTGCGGCCCTCGCTCATGAGGGCCGCCACCGATTTGCCGTCGCGGGCGCCTTCCATCACCGCTGCCGAGATCAGGGCGATGGCCTCCGGGTAATTGAGCTTCAGGCCGCGGGCGCGCCGGCGCTCGGCCAGCAAGGCGGCCGTGAATATCAGGAGCTTGTCTTTTTCGCGGGGCGTCAGGTCCATGGGCTTGTCTCCTGGGCAGAGTGTTGCAATCGGCATGCCCGACGCATCTGCCCGCCCGTGTGTGGCGTGGATTTTGCAAAACCCCTGCGCCATGACCGTCTTGCCCCGCACCGCTTTGAATGCCGCGCCGTCCCGAGGCGGCTGCGGCTTGCCCGCTGATGGTGCGCGAAGGGCATGGATGCCCCAATATAGGGCTGCCTCTCGGCGGGCGCACCCCGCTGGTGCCCATGCCATCGAGGGGCTGTCATGAACGCCTTGCTGCAGCCGCTGGCCGAACCTTGGGGGGCCGACTGGGCTCCGGAAGCCCCCAGTGGCGAGGCGGCCCTCCAGAGCGCGCAGCGCCTGGCACGCCAGGTGGGCAACGCCCTGGATGCCTTCGGTCATGCCTGCATCACCCTGCGTGTGAGTGACGGCCGCATGCTGTGGCAGACGCCGCTGGCGCGTGACCTCCTGGCAGCCTGGTATCCGGAGGAGATGGCGCGCCGGCCCCTGCATGCGCCGCAAGCGGTGATCGACTGGCTGCGGCGCCACCTGGCCGAGGCAGTACGCCTGATCGAGCCTCCGCGCCTGTCCCTGGCCGACGGTGCGCGGCGCCTGACCTTTCGTGTTCATCAACGCACCGATGACGAGGTAGATGGCGGGCCGGGAGGGGAATGGCTGGTGGTGATGCATGAGGAGTCGGATGCGACCACCATTGAATCCATGAGCCTCGCCCTGGGACTGACCGCACGCGAATCCGAGGTGCTCTATTGGGTGGTCAAGGGCAAGATCAACCGGGACATCGCCGACATCGTCGGCGCCAGCGCAGCGACGGTGAAGAAGCACCTGGAGCATGTCTTTGCCAAGCTCGGTGTTGAAACGCGAACGGCTGCCGCCGCCATGGCCATGAACCGCCTGCGGCAATTGCACCCGCAGTTCCAGCAGTGAGGGCTGCGGGCCGATAATCCGGCCCCATGCAGGCAGATCCCGCTTCGTCTTGCGACGCCTCCTCGGCGCCCCCCCGTCTCGTCGCCGGTTTGGGCTATGGCGGCCTGGTGCCCTTCGTCGGCCTGGCCGCTGCCTCACTGCTGGAGGTGCAGCCGCAGCTCGCGCAGCAGGCCTTGCTCGCCTACGGCGCGGTGATCCTCAGTTTTGTCGGGGCCCTGCACTGGGCGTTCGCGATGATGCTCGATTCCTTGACGGACAGGCAGCGCGCCTGGATGTATGCCTGGAGTACCCTGCCGGCCCTCCTGGCCTGGCCGGCCCTGCTGCTGGAGCCGCGCGTGGGCAGCGTCATCCTGGTGGCGTCTTTCGCCATGCACTACGTGCAGGACCGGCGGCTCGTGGCGCGTGCATCGCTGCCCCGCTGGTACTTGCCGCTGCGGCTGCGGCTGTCGGCCGTGGCGACCCTGTGCCTGCTCGCGCCGGGGATGAAAGCAGCCGCCCTGGCCGCTTGACAGCTTGCCCGACGGCAGCCGGCCGGCTCGCGTCCACCTGGAGGATCAATGCCGCCATGGCCTGCGCCGTGGCGTCCCACGAGGTGCGCCGGACCACTTGCGAGAGCGCCTGGGCGTGACGTGATCGTGTGTCCGGGTCACGTCTCAGTGTTTCATCGCAGGCGGCGATGAAGGCGTCGTGGGAGTCGGCGATCGCGACCCATTGCCGGTAGGGGTCGGCCACATCCCGGATCGGCGTGCTCACCGAGGGTCGTCCGCAGGCCATGTACTCCAGGGTCTTCGTGGGGCTGATGAAGCGCGTGGCTTCATTCAGGGCGAAGGGCAGCAGGCACACGTCCCAGCCCGAGATGAATTCGGGCAGATCGTCGTAGCTTTGTTGTCCAAGCCAGTGGATGTTGGGGCGGCGCGGCACGGTGGCGGGGTCGATCTTCACGATGGGGCCCACCATCACCAGCTGCCAGTCCGGGCGGGCATCAGCCAGCGCGCCCACCAGGTCCAGGTCGACCCGTTCATCGATCACACCGCACCATCCCAGGCGCGGATGCGGCAGGTGGGACTGCATCGGGTGATCCTGCGCGCTGCGCGCGAAATGGCGCACGTCGACACTGCTCGGGAAGCAATGCACGTTCGGATGCCGGTCTTTCTTGGCGTGGTACAGGCTCGGGCCGCCGGTGAAGACCAGGTCGGCGGCCTTGAACAGGGCGTTCTCCCGCTGCACGAGCTGGCGCGGCGCGTTCTTGAAGGCGCTCAGTTCGTCCATGCAGTCATAGACCACGCCCCGCGGGGACAGGCTCGCCGCCAGGGGGCAGGCCATGGGCGTGTAGTACCAGGTCCAGTAATCCCGGATCCGCGCTTCGTGCAGGGCGTTCGACAGCAGCGCATGCAGCACCGGCAGGTGCTCGTCATGGAATCCAGGCAATCCGCCGGTCACGTGCGGTCGCCAGACCTGCACGCCCCGGCATGGTGCGATCCGCTCCAGCCAGGGCCCGCGCGCACCGTTTTCGCACGTGACGGGTTCCTCGATGAAGACCACCGGCCAACGCGTTGCCAGGCGTGACATGAGGTGCTGGGGACGCTGGTAGACGAAGTTCCACCGCAGGTGCGAAAAGACGATCAGGTGGTCCAAGGGCGTCTCCTTCGTGGGGCTGCAACGGCATCGCGAGGCGATCCAAAAACTCTATCGGAAGCACGCCCCTTCGTGGTGCCAGGTGCCGGCGCGTCCGACACAGGTCAGCACCTCCTCCTACAGCCTCGCCCGTGACGGCATACGCCACGTGGCGTATTGGCGGGGCCGAAAGCGGTCCCTAGCATCGATTCCATCGAGCACCCCGGTCCCTTCCGGGGTGCGCGGTGTTCAAGGTTTTCGTTTCCCTGTTCCTGTTCGTTTGATCTGTCTACAACCTGGAGTTCGCATGCAACGTCGCTTCACCCTCAAGGCCCTGTCCGTCGCCGCCGCCCTGGGCGCGCTGGCTTCCGTCAGCTCCGTCCATGCCCAATCGGGCAACACCATCAAGGTCGGCATCCTTCACAGCCTCTCGGGCACCATGGCCATCTCCGAGACCGTGTTGAAGGACACGGCCCTCATGGCCATCGAGGAAATCAACGCCAAGGGCGGCGTCCTGGGCAAGAAGCTCGAGCCCGTGGTGGTCGACCCGGCCTCCAACTGGCCCCTGTTCGCCGAGAAGACCAAGCAGCTCCTGACGCAGGACAAGGTGGCGGTGATGTTCGGTTGCTGGACCAGCGTGTCGCGCAAGTCGGTGCTGCCGGTGGTCGAGGAGCTCAATGGCCTGCTGTTCTACCCGGTGCAGTACGAGGGCGAGGAGCTGTCCAAGAACGTGTTCTACACGGGCGCGGCCCCCAACCAGCAGGCCATTCCCGCCGTGGAATACCTGATGTCCAAGGAAGGCGGCAGCGCCAAGCGCTTCGTGCTCCTGGGCACCGACTACGTGTACCCCCGCACCACCAACAAGATCCTGCGCGCCTTCCTCAAGTCCAAGGGCGTGAAGGATTCGGACATCGACGAGAAGTACACCCCCTTCGGTCACAGCGACTACCAGACCATCGTCGCCGACATCAAGAAGTTCGCCGCGGGCGGCAAGACGGCGGTGATCTCCACCATCAACGGCGACTCCAACGTGCCGTTCTACAAGGAACTGGGCAACGCGGGCCTGAAGGCCAAGGACGTGCCGGTGGTGGCCTTCTCGGTGGGTGAAGAGGAACTGCGTGGCGTGGACACCAAGCCGCTGGTGGGCCACCTGGCCGCCTGGAACTACTTCATGTCGGTCAAGAACCCGACCAACGACGAGTTCACCAAGAAGTGGGCGGCCTATGCCAAGGCCAAGAACATCGCTGGCCACAAGGACAAGCCCCTGACCAACGACCCCATGGAGGCCACCTATATCGGCGTGTACATGTGGAAGCAGGCGGTCGAGAAGGCCAAGACCACGGACGTGGACAAGGTGATCGCTGCGATGGCCGGCCAGACCTTCAAGGCGCCCTCGGGCTTCACCGCCAAGATGGACGAAAAGAACCACCACCTGCACAAGCCGGTGTTCATCGGCGAAGTGAAAGCGGATGGCCAGTTCAACATCGTCTGGAAGACGCCGGGTCCGGTGAAGGCCAAGCCCTGGTCTCCGTACATCCCGGGTAACGACAAGAAGAAGGACGAGCCGGACGGCAAGTCCAAGGTCTGATCAGGCACTGTCCTTGCATGCACAAAGGTGGGGCATTCCCCACCTTTGTGTGCTTCAGGGCGCTGCAGGGTGGATGGCGTGCCATCCAGCCTACAGGTTTCGAATGATCAAGAAGACACTGCTATTCATGGCCCTGGCGTGGGGCGCCCTGTCGGCCCACGCGCTGACGGCCGCCGAGGTCCAGGCCATCGCCCTGGGTGAGACCGACGCCCGCATCGAGGCGCTGGGCAAGGCGATTGCCACCGCCGACGACAAGACCGCCACCTTTCTGCAGGCGCTGGCCGACGACGCCGTGAAGACGGCGGGCGGCAGGGTGTTCATCGTGCGCGAAGGCCGGGGCATCGATCCGGTGACGGGCGCGCCGATCGACATCCCCCAGGACGCCGAGGACGTCGTGAGCAACAACCGGATGCGCGGTGAGATCGATACCGCGCTCGGTGCGATCCAGCTCTTTTCCCCCGATCCGAAGCTGCGTGCTGCCGCCGTCAAGGCCCTGGCCGCTGAACCCGATGCGGCACGCCTGCCCCTGATCGAGAAGGCGCTGCAGTCCGAGACCGATGCGGCGATCAAGACCCAGCTCGCCCTGGCCCGCGCTGCCATCCTGATCACCAGCCCGGAGGCCAGCGTGCGGGCGCAGGCTGCGCGCGCGCTGTCAAGCAGTGGCCAGGCCGCGACCAAGACCCTGCTGATCGAAGCCTTGCGCGCGGAGCAGGATCCTGCCGCCCGGTCGGCGATGGCGATCGCGCTGCGCGAGGTGGAGGCCGGCCTGGCCTGGGGCGATCGCGCCGGTCAGGTCTTCTCCGGCCTGAGCCTGGGCTCGATCCTGCTCCTGGTGGCCCTGGGGCTGGCGATCACCTACGGCCTCATGGGCGTGATCAACATGGCGCACGGCGAGCTGATGATGATCGGCGCCTACGCCACCTACGTGGTGCAGGCCGTGTTCCGCCAGTACCTGCCCGGCGCCTTCGACTGGTACCTGGTGGCGGCCCTGCCCGTGGCCTTTGCCGCGTCGGCGCTCATGGGCGCCATCCTGGAGCGCAGCGTCATCCGATTCCTCTACGGCCGCCCGCTGGAGACGCTGCTGGCCACCTGGGGTATCAGCCTGATGCTGATGCAGCTTGTCCGCACCGTGTTCGGCGCCCAGAACGTGAGTGTCGAGAACCCTAGCTGGATGAGCGGTGGCATCGCGGTCATGGGCAATCTGCAGCTGCCCTGGAACCGCATCGTCATCATCGTCTTTGCCTTCGCCGTTCTCGCGGGCATGGCGTGGCTGATTGCGCGCACCCGCCTGGGCCTGTTCGTTCGCGGTGTCACCCAGAACCGCCCGATCGCCTCCTGCATGGGGGTGGATACCGCGCGCATCGACACCTATGCCTTCGCACTGGGTTCGGGCATTGCGGGCCTGGCGGGCTGCGCCTTGAGCCAGATCGGCAACGTGGGCCCGGACCTCGGTCAGAGCTACATCGTCGACTCCTTCATGGTCGTCGTGCTGGGTGGCGTGGGTCAGCTGGCCGGGACCGTCTATGCGGCCTTGGGCCTGGGGGTGTTGAACAAGTTCCTCGAGGGGTGGGCTGGCGCGGTGCTGGCCAAGATCGCGGTGCTGGTGTTCATCATCATCTTCATCCAGAAGCGGCCGCAAGGCATCTTCGCCGTCAAGGGACGGAGCGCCGAGGCATGATCGAGCGTACGCCCCTCCTCACGCGCACGGGCTGGGCCGCCTTCCTGGTGGCGCTGGTCTTGGTGTGCGCCGTCGCACCCGTCCTGAACCTGCTGGTGCCTGCGGGCAGCCTCTTTCATCTGAGCGACTATGCGGTGTCGCTCCTGGGAAAGATCATGTGCTACGCGATCTGCGCGCTGGCCATGGACCTGATCTGGGGTTACACCGGCATCCTCTCGCTGGGGCACGGCCTGTTCTTCGCGCTGGGTGGCTACGCCATGGGCATGTACCTGATGCGCCAGATCGGCCGCGACGGCAATTACAAGAGCGACCTGCCGGATTTCATGGTGTTCCTGGACTGGAAGGAACTGCCCTGGCACTGGACGTTCAGCGACAGCTTCGCGGCGACACTCTTGCTCGTGGTGGCGGTGCCGGGACTGGTCGCCTTCGTGTTCGGTTTCTTTGCCTTTCGCTCGCGGATCAAGGGGGTGTACTTCTCGATCATCACGCAGGCCATGACTTTCGCCGCCATGTTGCTCTTTTTCCGCAATGAGACAGGCTTTGGCGGCAACAACGGCTTCACCGATTTCAAGCGCATCCTGGACATCCCGCTGGCCACGCCAGGCATGCGCATGACACTGTTCATTTTGACGGGGGTGACGCTGCTCGGGTTCTTCCTTTTCGCTCGCTGGCTGGTCAACGCCAAGTTCGGCCGCGTGCTGCAGGCGATCCGCGACGCCGAGTCCCGCGTGATGTTCTCGGGCTATTCCCCGGTCGGCTACAAGCTGACCATCTGGGTCATCTCCGCGATGATGTGCGGCGTCGCCGGGGCGCTGTACGTGCCGCAGGTGGGCATCATCAATCCGGGCGAGATGAGCCCGGCCAACTCCATCGAGATCGCGATCTGGGCCGCCGTGGGCGGGCGGGCCAGCCTGATCGGGCCGATCGTCGGCGCCTTCCTGGTCAATGGCGCCAAGAGCTGGCTCACGGTGGTGGCCCCGGAGTTCTGGCTGTACTTCCTGGGCGCGCTGTTCATCGCGGTCACGCTGTTCCTGCCGCAAGGCATCGTCGGCTGGCTGCGCAATCTCGGAGGCAAGGCATGACCCCCGACCTGATGGAGCAGGGCACCCGTCGCCTGCAGGCGCGCCAGGACAAGGACATGCAGGCAGACGGCTCCGGTGGGCGCAGTGCCGCGTTTGCCCGGGTGGCCACCCCGGGCGAGGTGGACGTGACCCACGGCCGCATCCTCTACCTGGAGGATGTGAGCGTGAGCTTTGACGGCTTCAAGGCGATCAACAGTCTGTCCCTGGATATCGCGCCGGGCGAACTGCGCTGCATCATCGGTCCCAACGGGGCGGGCAAGACCACGATGATGGACATCATCACCGGAAAGACCCGGCCTGATGCGGGCACGGTCTTCTTCGGCAGCACCATCGACCTGCTTCGCCACAAGGAAGCCGAGATCGCCCAGATGGGGATCGGGCGCAAGTTCCAGAAGCCCACGGTGTTCGAGCAGCTCACGGTGTTCGAGAACCTGGAGCTGGCCCTCAAGACCGACAAGGGGGTCAAGGCGTCGATGTTCTTTCGTCTCGATTCGGCCCAGGGCGACCGCCTGGCCGAGGTCCTGCACACCATCCACCTGGCTGACAGCGTGCAGCGCCTGGCGGGCACCTTGAGCCACGGCCAGAAACAGTGGCTGGAGATCGGCATGCTGCTGATGCAGGATCCGAAGCTGCTGCTGCTGGACGAACCCGTGGCCGGCATGACCGACGAGGAGACCGCGCGCACCGCCGAACTGTTCCTGTCGCTCAAGGGCAAGCACTCGCTGATGGTGGTGGAACATGACATGAGCTTCATCCGCGCCATCTCCGAGATCGTGACCGTGCTGTGCGACGGATCGGTCCTGGCCCAGGGTACGCTGGACCAGGTCCAGAACGACGAGCGGGTGATCGAGGTTTATCTGGGACGTTGAGCGCCATGCTGTCTGTCAAGAATATCCATCAGTACTACGGCGGCTCGCACATCCTGCGTGACGTGAGCCTGGAGGTTCCGCCGGGCCAGGTGACGGTGCTCCTGGGGCGCAACGGTGTGGGCAAGACCACGCTGCTGAAGTCCCTCATGGGGCTGGTGCCGGTCAAATCGGGCACCGTCGAATTCGGCGGGCAGGCCATTACCAGCGCCACGCCCTACCAGCGTGCCCGCGCCGGGATCGGCTTCGTGCCGCAGGGCCGCGAGATCTTCGCGCGGCTCACCGTCGAAGAGAACCTGCGCATGGGTCTGGCCTACAAGCCGGCCTCCACGCCGGTACCGCCGCAGCTGTTCGAGCTTTTTCCGGTGCTCAAACAGATGCTGCACCGGCGCGGTGGCGACCTCTCGGGCGGGCAGCAGCAGCAGCTGGCGATCGCCCGCGCGCTGGCGGCGCAGCCCAAGCTGATCATCCTGGACGAACCCACCGAGGGGATCCAGCCGTCCATCATCAAGGACATCGGGCGCGTGATCCGCATGCTGGCCACCGAGGGCCTGAACGGCCAGCGGGTGGCGGTGCTGCTCGTGGAGCAGTACTACGACTTTGCCGAGGCACTGGCCGACCACTACCTGGTGATGGAGCGTGGCGAGGTGATCGCACGCGGGGTGGGTAGTGAGATGCAGGCCCAGGGGATCCGCCAGCTGGTGGCGATCTAGTCCCGCCCCGTCAGGGCTTTTGCCGCACCTGCCGCATCTGCTCCTGGTTCGTCCCCGAGTGCGATCCCCGGTCGCCGGCCTCGAAGACGTCGCCCGAATTGGGTTCAGCCGCTTCGGTCTCCCCCCGGTTGGCATAAGGCTGGCGGCCCTCGCCCGCCTGCCAGCGAACTTCACTCGGGTAACCTGGTTGCGCGTGCACAGCACCGGATTCGGGGCGATCCCTCGCGGAAGTTGTTCCGCCTGGGGCGGCCCCCCCGGGGCGGGGGCTGGCGGGCGCTTGGGTCATGGCGCCTGCCTCTGCGCCGGCACCACCAGCACCGGCACATCGCCCTTGGGGACGACGTTCACCGAGTCCTGCCCCGGCTGCATTTCCACCACCTCGAGCTCGCGCAGCACGCCGCCGCCGGCGACGCTGCCGCTGGTCTGGCCGTACCCCATCATCCGGGCGTGGCAGGCGGCCATGTCGGCGGGATGCATGCCTTCGCAGCGGGCCATCGCGTTGGCGCCCATGGACTGCGCGGGTGTCTCCAGCGCCCCGCGCCGCATGGCCTTGCGCGCCTCGCGCGCTTCCTCCATGCAGGTGGCCCGGTCCTGCGCGGTACGGCCCTGGCGGCAGGCCTGCATCTCCATCTGGTAGTTGCCCGAGGCGTCAACGCTCGCTCCCATGGTCGCCGCTGGCGTACCGCCGTTGGCAAGCGCTACCGAGAAGGGGCTCAGCGCCAGCAGGCTTGCAGCAGCCAGGGCCCGGGTGCGTCGGCGGACTGGAGGCCGGCCGAGGTTGCGCGGTGTGGGAGCGAGATGGAGGTGCATCGTGGTCTCTTGTCAGGGGTGGCGATGCCCGCAGTGTTCAGGGGCCTGCGGCGACTGGCGCGCGGGAGAGCGCTGCGTAGGGTGCAAGCCAGTCACCCAGGCCTGGCGTAGGACGCGGGCGATGCGGGGCGTGGCCGCTACAGCGCCCAGGTGCGAGGCGGGTTGGGAGCGAGGTCCCAGAGCACCGTGCGCCAGGCGTTGCGCACGGACTTGAGCAGTTGCATGGCCGGCTCGACCACCGGTGCGAGTGCCCGCACGACGAGCACCGACGGTTCGGGCGAAGTCACACCCGCCTGCGCGCGCAGCGGGGCGGCCTCGATGAGATCCCTGGCGGCGTCCAGTGCGCGTTCGCGCAGCGCCGCGTCGATCGGCGCCCCCGACACGAAGAACAGGGTGGCGATGCAGCGTTGGCCCGCCAGGCCCAGGGGGCTGTCCATGAGGCGGGCGTCGTCGGCGTCGATGCGCCCGCGCTCGAGCCAGCCGCCCTCCACCTCCAGGTGCTGCAGCAGGCTGCCGGCGACGAAGGGCTGATCGGCCTCGGGCAGTCCCAGCGCCGTCACGTCCCAGCCCAGAACCTGCGCGCCGGGCTCAAGGGCCAGGGTGAGGCGGTTCTCGGCGCGGCACCCGCTGTAGCACAGCGCCTCCATCGGCAGCCACTCCAGGCGCGCGCCTGCGGCCACCTGCACGCGCGTGCGCTGCACGGCGGCGTCGCCCTCGGAGCGGTAAAAGCGCGTGGCGCCCGGTGTGGTGACCAGGCCGTGGGTGCCGGCGTCCAGACGGATGTCGATGTCCAGCACGTCGCCACCCACCAGCCCGCTGGGCGGATGCACCAGCACGTTATGGCAGATCGCATCGCCCTCGGGGTAGAGGCTCTGCAGGATGCGCAGCGGCCCTTCGTGGCGATGCCGGGCCAGGGTACGCGCGCCCTGGCGCTCGTAGTGCAGCGCCAGGTGCGCATGCCAGGCCATCGCGGGGCGGGCCTGTCAGTGGTTCTGCGAGCCGCGATGGGCCCAGCCGGTGGTGTGCTTCTCGATGTAGCTGAAAAGCTCGTACATCACCATGGCCATTGCGCCCACCACCACCAGGCCGGCGAAGGCCAGGCCCATCTGCATGGCGGAACCCGCGGAGATCAGCAGGTAGCCGATACCTTCGTTGGCCGCAGTCATCTCGGACACCGTGGTGCCGACAAAGGCCAGCGTGATCGCGACCTTCAGAGAGCCGTAGAAATAGGGCATGGACCGTGGCAGGCCCACCTTCACCAGCACGTCCCAGCGCTTGGCGCCCAGCACCCGCAGCACGTCTTCCAGCTCGGGCTCGAGCGTGGCCAGACCGGTGGCGATGTTCACCATGATCGGGAAGAAGGAGATCAGGAAGGCCGTGAGGATGGCAGGACCGATGCCGATACCGAACCAGACCACCAGGATCGGCACAAAGGCCGCCTTGGGCAGGGCGTTGAAGGCCGTCATGAGCGGATAGACCGCTGCATAGGCCAGGCGCGAGCTGCCAATCAGGAAGCCGAGCATCACGCCCACCACGATGGCAATGCCAAAGCCCGCCATCGTCACCCAGAAGGTACGCCAGGCGTGGCCGGCGATCACGCCACGGTATTCGACCATCTGCTCCCAGATCCGCGCAGGGCTGGGGAAGACGAATTCGGAGACGTTGAAGATCGAACACAGGGCCTGCCAGATCGCGATCGTGGCGACCAACAGCACCCAGGGTGACCAGCTTTCCAGTCGTTTCTTCGATGCGTTGTTCATTGGGCCACCTCTGCTCCCTGCTTGCGCAGGGCCCCGATGTGCCCGCGCAGTTCATGGACGATGTCCGTGAACTCCTTGGTGTAGGTGATCTCCAGGTCGCGGGGGCGCGGCAGGTCGATCTCCTTGCGCACCACGAAGCGGCCGGGACTCTTGCTCATGACGTACACCGTGTCGGCCAGGAAGACCGACTCGCGCAGGTCGTGCGTGACCAGGATGACGTTGAAACGCTGCTCGGTCCACAGATCACGCAGGATGCACCACAGCTCCTCGCGGGTGAAGGCATCGAGCGCGCCAAAGGGCTCGTCCAGCAGCAGCATCTTGGGCTCGTGGATCAGGGCGCGGCAGATGCTCGCGCGCTGCTGCATGCCGCCCGAGAGCTGCCAGGGGAACTTGTCCTCATAGCCGCCCAGGCCGACCTTGCGCAGAAGGGCGCGTGCGCGCTCCGCGTACTCGGGGCGCTTTTGCTTGAAGCTGGAGCGATAAGGCTCCACGATTTCCAGCGGCAGCAGCACGTTGTCGACCGTCGTGCGCCAGGGCAGCAGCGAGGGCGCCTGGAAGGCCATGCCGGAGATCTTCAGCGGTCCGGTGACCGCAGCGCCCCCGATCTGGATGGCCCCGCGCGAGGGCATGCGCAGGCCGGTGGCCAGCTTCATGAACGTGGACTTGCCGCAGCCCGAAGGGCCCACGATGGCGATGAACTCGCCCTCGCGCACCTTCAGGTCGATGGCCTCGACCGCGAAGTGGTTCTGCGCGAGGAGTTCGTCGTTGTAGGCGAGCCAGACGTCCTGGAAGTCGACGAAGTACGGACTCGTCATTTACTTCTTGGCGGAAGCGGCGGCCTTGGCGGGCGCAGCGGCAGCAGCCTTGGGGGCGGGCAGGATGTTCAGTTCCGCCTTGGAGGGCAGGAAGGAGCCGTTCCACACTGCGTCAGGGTTGATGCGGGTCTTGGTGTTGAAGGCGTCCGACACCTGCGAGGCCATGAGTGCGAGGCGGCCCGGGTTGATCTGGCCAAAGCCCTCGGCACGCGCATCGGGGCTGTTGATCACCGTGTCGATCGCCAGCTTCAGGCGGCGGGTCTCGAGTTCGGTGTTGATGATGCCGTCACGCTGCTTCAGGTATTCGATGGCAGCGGCCGGGTTGGCGATCACGTCCTTTGCGCCCTTGGTGAACGCGGACAGGAAAGCCTTCACCGCCGCCGGGTTCTCCTTGATGATCTTGGGCGTGGCGATGATCACGTTGCCATACAGCTTGACCCCGTAGTCGGGGTACTGCAGCACCACCACGTCCTCGGCCTTCACGCCGCGGGCTTCGAGGTTCAGGAGCGAGGTGAAGGTGAAGCCGGTGATGGCGTCCACGTCGCCGCGGGCCAGCATGGTCTCGCGCAGCGGCGGGTCCATGGCGGTCCAGTTCACGGTGCCGACGCCGTTGGCTTTCTGGAAGATCGGGAAGGCGCGGCGGCCGGCGTCGAACACCGGGGCCCCCAGCTTCTTGCCGGCCAGATCGGCGGGGGTCTTGATGCCCGACTTCTTGAGCGCCATGACCGAGGCGGGCGTGTTGTTGTAGACCACCATGATCGCCACCGGCTTGTTCGGAGCATCGGGGTTGTTGGCGTGGAACTCCATGAGAGCGGCCATGTCGGCAAAGCCGATGTCATACGTGCCCGAGGCCACGCGCGTCACCGCACCGCCCGAGCCGTTGCCGGCGTCCACCGTCACGTCCAGCTTGGCATCCTTGAAGTAACCCTTGGCGACCGGGGTGACAAAGAACGCACCGGGCCCTTCGAAGCGCCAATCCAGCTGGAACTTGATGGGGGTGAGGGCCTGCGCGCCGGCAGTTCCGAACGAGGCGGCGAGGGCCAGGGCGGCGGTGGTTTTCAGGAAGATGCGCTTGGTCATGAGGGCTCCAGACTGAGGATGGTTATTGCTGAACATTACATGCAAAAAGGGTGCCGTTTTCTGATCGGATTCCCGGTCAAACCGTCGATTGAGGGGGTGAGGTCTAAAGGATTCGTCGGCCTGCGGTAGGGGCTGTCCGACGCTCCCACGCGAGGCCCCCGGACGGTGGGCCCGCCCGGGCGACTACGAGCGCAGGAGGGGCGGCTGCCCATATTGCGCTGGTCGCAAAGGAGTGTCGTCATGAACTTTCTGATCTGGCTCATCGTCGGAGGTGTCGTCGGCTGGCTCGCCAGCCTGATCATGCGCACCGACGCGCAGCAGGGGATCCTGTTGAACGTAATCGTCGGGATCATCGGCGCCTTCATCGGGGGCTGGGTGATTTCGCCCATGGTGGGCGTGGGCACCATCAACGAGGGCATCAGCATCGGCTCGTTCCTGGTGTCGCTGGTCGGGGCGGTGGTGCTCCTGGCCATCGTCAACCTGTTCCGCCGGGGCCGGGTGCGCTGAGTCATCGGGGCGTCTTCGCGGCGTTCAGGCCAGCAGGTCCCGCAGCGCGCGCGCGATCACGCGGGTGGCGCGGCGCAGGTCCTCCAGCTCGAGGCGCTCGTCGGCGCGCTTGGCATGGGATTCCAGCACGGTGCGCGGTCCGGCGCCGTAGATGACGCCAGGAATCCCGGCCTCGCCATACAGGCGCACATCGGTGTAGAGGGGCGTTCCCATCGCGGGAATGGGCTGGCCGAACACCGCCTGGCCGTGCTTTTGCAGGGCCTCGACCAGGGGGCGGTTGCCCGGCAGGGGCTTGAGGGCACGCGCCAGCAGGATGCGGCGCACGTCCACCTGGACGCCCGGCGACTGGGCCGCGGCCTGCGCGATCACCTCGCGGATGGCCGCCTCGACGGCGACCGGATCCTCCTCGGGGATCATGCGGCGATCGAGCTTGAAGCTCACCTTGCCGGGGACGACGTTGGTGTTGGTGCCGCCTTCGATGCGACCGACGTTCAGGTAGGGATGCTTGATGCCCGTGACCTGCGAGGTGACCTGCTTGTACAGGGTGTTCTGGGCGTACAGGGCGCCCAGGATCTTCACCGCAGCCTGCAGGGCGTCGATGCCGGTGTCGGGAATGGCGGCATGCGCCATGCGTCCGTTGACCGTCACCTCCATTTGCAGACAGCCGTTGTGCGCGGTGACGACCTCGTAGCTGAAGCCGGCCGCGATCATCAGGTCGGGGCGGGTCAGACCTTTTTTGAGCAGCCAGCCCGGGCCGAGTTCGCCGCCGAATTCCTCGTCATAGGTGAAGTGCAGCTCGATCCCGCCCTGGAGCGGCGCTCCCAGCGATTCGAGTGCACGCACCGCGAAGGTGAAGCTGGCGAAATCGCTCTTGCTCACTGCGGCGGCGCGCCCGTACAGGCGTCCCTCGGCGATCTCGCCGCCATAGGGGTCATGGGTCCAGCCCTCGCCAGGGGGCACCACATCGCCATGGGCGTTCAAGGCCACTACCCGGCCCTGCGCCGGGCGTCCCTCGGGGGTGCGGTCCTTGGCGTAGTAGCGGCGCACGATCAGGTTGGTGATCGACTCCATGCCCGCCGCCTTCACTTCGCTCGCAGGCACTGGGTGCTTCTCGGCCTCGAAGCCGAAGCCCGCCAGGAGCTGTGCGGCGCGCTCGGCATGCGGTGCGTTGTTGCCAGGAGGCGTGTCAGTAGGCACACGCACCAGCTCCTGGAGGAAGCGCACTTCCTCGTCGAAATGCGCGTCGATCCAGGCGTCCAGTTTTTCGTAGTCGGTCATGAGGTCTTTTCTTGGGCCAGTTGCTCCAGCAGGTGCTGGAAGGCGCGAACGCCGAGGTCGATGTCGTCGCTGGTGCTGCTTTCCAGCGGGTTGTGGCTGATGCCCGCGTTCAGGCCGCGCACGAACAGCATGGCCTGCGGCATGATTTCATGCAGCTTCATGGCGTCGTGGCCGGCGCCGCTGGGCAGCCGGTACAGGGGTGCGCCCAAGGCCTGCACGGCCCTCTCCCATCGCATTTGCCAGGCCGGGGCGCTGGGCGCTGCGGCGGCGCGCATGGTTTCCTCGGTGCTGGCGTGCACGCCGCGGCGCTCGCAGATGGCGTGCAGCTCGTGCAACACGTCGCGCACCAGGGCATCGCGCTGGTCGTCGGCCGGCGCGCGCAGGTCCAGGGTGAACTGGCAGCGCCCGGGCACCACATTGGTGGAGCCGCCGGGCACCTGCAGGATGCCCACCGTGCCCACGCTGTCGCCGTCCTGCGCGGCGCGGCGCTCCACGTACAGCACGAGTTCAGCCACGGCGGCGGCGGCATCGCGCCGGCGGTCCATGGGCGTGGTGCCGGCGTGACTGGCCATGCCAGTCACCTCGCACAGGTAACGCACGCTGCCGTTGATGGAGGTGACGATGCCCAGGGGCAGATCCAGTTCATTGAGCACCGGACCCTGCTCGATATGCACCTCGACGAAGCCCAGGTAGCGTGCAGGGTCGCGTCGCAGCGCGCCGATCGCGTCCAGGGTGGCGGGCAGGCCGGCGGCCCGCATCGCCTCGCGCATGGTGATGCCGTCGGCATCCTTCTGGTCCAGCCAGGCCGGGTCGAACGCGCCGGTGAGCGCGCCCGAGCCGAGGAAGGTGGCTTTGTAACGCTGGCCCTCTTCTTCCGAGAAGGCCACCACCTCGATGCCCAGGGGCAGCCGGCGTCCCGCGCGGGCGAGTTCGCGCACGCAGGCCATGGGGGTGAAGATGCCCAGGCGCCCGTCGTACTTGCCGCCGTTGCGCACGGTGTCGTAGTGCGATCCGGTCAAGAGGCGGCGCGCCTCGCGTTGGGCGCCGTGGTAGATGCCCACGACGTTGCCGACGGCGTCCGTGCCGACTTCATCAAACCCGCAGGCCTTCATCTCGCGGGCGATGAAGGCGGCGGCCTGGCGATGCGCCTCGGTCAGGTAGGTGACCGTGAGCTGCCCCTTTTCCTGGAAGCCGGGGTCGCTGTAGACGGCCAGCGCTTCCTGCCAGTCCCACACCAGGTCGCCCAGGACGGGGGACACGCCGAACTTGTCGTTCAGGCGGATCTCCGCGATGCGGTGGATGTTGCGCAGGCACTCGGCCAGTTCGAAGGCGGTCGGGTGGGCCAGGCGCCGGGAGAAGGTCTCGATGATCTGCGTGCGCGTCAGACCCGTGCCGCGCGGTCCCCGCACCGCGAGGATGAAAGGGAAGCCGAACTTCGCGTTGTAGTCCGCGTTGAGCTTTTGCAGCGTCTCGAATTCGGCCGGCGTGCAGTCGGTGAGTCCGGCGCGGCTTTGCTCGCCGGTGGATTCGGCGGTGAGGCTCTTGCTCACCATCGCCTTCCCGGCCAGCTCGGGGTGGGCGCGTATCAGGGCCAGCTGCTGTTCGCGCGAGGCCTGCGTCACGACCTGGGCGCAGGCGTGCTTGAGGCCCGCCAGCGAGACAAATGGCCGCTGCGCCAGCGCCGCCTGCACGATCCAGGGCGAATGCTCGTACAGCCCGTCCAGCATGGCCGCAGCCTCGGCTGGCGACGCTGCATTGAGTCGTTCCAGGCTGAGACTCATGCACCTGCCTCCGGGTAGGGGTGAACCTGCTTCCAGTGGCGAGCAATGTCGATCCGCTTGCACACCCAGACGCGGTCATGGCGCGCGATGTGGTCCAGGAAACGCTGCAAGGCCACGATGCGGCCGGGTCGTCCCAGCAGACGGCAATGCATGCCCACGCTCATCATCTTGGGGGCTTCGTCGCCTTCCGCGTACAGCGCATCGAAGGTGTCGCGCATGTACTGGAAGAAGGGATCGGCGTGCGAATAGCCCTGGGGCAAGGCAAAGCGCATGTCGTTCACGTCCAGGGTGTAGGGCACCACGAGATGGGGCACCACCCGGCCGTCGGTGCGTCGCACCTTCATCCAGAACGGCAGGTCCTCGCCGTAGTAGTCGCTGTCGTACGCGAAGCCGCCGTCGTCGGCCACGAGGCGGCGCGTGTTGGGGCTGTCGCGGCCGGTGTACCAGCCCACGGGCCGCTCGCCCGTCATTTTCTGGAGGATGTCCATGGCCAGGCGCATGTGCTCGCGCTCGGTGGCCTCGTCGATGCTCTGGTAGTGGATCCACTTCCAGCCGTGGCAGGCGATCTCGTGGCCCATCTCGCGCAGGGCGGCGGTGAGCTCGGGGTGGCGCTGCAGCGCGGTGCTCACGCCGAAGACGGTGAGCGGCAGCTGGCGCTTCTCGAACTCGCGCAGGATGCGCCACACGCCTACGCGCGATCCGTACTCGTAGATGCCCTCCATGCTCATGTGCCGGTCCGGGTAGGCCGCCGGGTTGAACATCTCGGAGAGGAACTGCTCGGAGCCCGCGTCGCCGTGCAGCACGGCGTTCTCGCCACCCTCTTCGTAATTGAGCACGAACTGCACCGCCACACGGGCCTGGCCTGGCCAGCGCGCATGTGGCGGGTTGCGGCCGTAGCCGACGAGGTCGCGGGGGTAGGGGGCGGTGCTGTCGTAGATCATGGTCAGGAGGACAGCGCCTGGGCGATGTCCTGCGTGGGAAGGGGCCGTTTGAAGTCCAGGCTGGCCTCTACATGGTCAAGGTGTTCGGCGATCAGGCGCGCGGCACGGTCCTCGTCCCGGGCCGCCAGCGCTCGCACGATCTGCAGGTGTTCCTCACTGGAGTGTTCGGCAGCGCCTTCGCGCTGGTACATCAGCGAGATCAGGGAACTGCGCGAGGCCAGCTCACGCAGGATCTGGGCCAGTACCTCATTGCCGAGAAGTTCGGCCATGCGCACATGGAAGTCCCCCAGCAATTCGTTGCGCCGGGCGCTGTCGCCGGCTTCGGCGGCTTCCTTTTCCTGGGCAATGTGTTCGCGCAGGGCCTTGATGTGGGAGGGGGTGGCCTCTCGGGCGAAGGTCCGGGCCATCTCGCCTTCCAGCATGCGGCGCACCGCGAACAGCTGGCGCGCCTCGTTGACGGTGGGCGCCGCGACGAACGCGCCGCGTGCAGGTTCGAGCCGCACCAGCCGGTTCTGGGACAGCTGGAACAGGGCCTGCCGCACCAGGGTGCGCGAGACACCGAAATGGTCAGCCAATTTCTGTTCTGCCAGCTTGGCGCCGGGCTGCAGGCGGTGCGCCGCGATGGCCCGCGTCAGGGCCTCGGCGATGGTGCTGGTGGTGGTTTCCGTCGCATGCATCGGCCGATATTAAGCGTGGCGCCCCAAACTGTATACACTGGTGTCTACTGATTTTGGAGGCTGGCCATGGGATTGAGCACGCACGTCCTGGACACCATGCACGGCACGCCGGCCGGGGGCATGGCGGTGACCCTGTACCGCACCGACGGCGGGCAGGCGCAGCGGGTCAAGCACTTCACGCTCAATGCCGACGGGCGCAATCCCGACGGTCCGCTGTACGACAACGCGAGCTTGCAGCGTGGTACCTATCGGCTCGTTTTCGAGGTGGCTGCGTACTTTCGGGCTCGCGGCGTGGCGCTCCCCGACCCCCCGTTCCTCGATCAGGTGAGTCTGGACTTTGGCGTGGCCGACACCGCAGCGCACTACCACGTGCCGCTGCTTTGCAGCCCTTGGAGCTATTCGACCTACCGGGGCTCCTGATCGCCCGGGGCGACGAGGCTCAGTTCTGTCCTTCGGTGAGCGTGTCCAGTTGGAACCGCCCGCTGCGGTCCCACAACCAGGTGTCGGTGTAGGTCACCCGTCCCATGCGCGCAGGGGCGGGGAACGGGGCGGCCGCCCGCACCGTGCGCTCGATCTCGGCGACCACCTCAGGCGCATGGCGCGGCGCGCGCATCCAGGTGAGCTGCCGTACTTGTCCCTGGCCATCCACCTCGACCTGCAGCACGCCGACCGCATAGAGCAAGGGCGGCAGGCGTCCGGGGTAGATCCGACTGCGGTTCAGGCCGTACAGATGCGTCGCGGCGTCGCGCCGGTAATCGCGCGGGGTGGCGGCCGCCGACGCACCGGGGCCAGCGGCGGCAGCTGGGGCCGGAGCCGGTGCCGGGGCGGCCGCCGTGGGAGGCGACTCGAGCCGGACCGAAGGGCGCGCTTCGTCAACCGGCGCGCCTGCGGGGGCAGAACCCTCGCGAGAAGCGGGCGGGGTGCTGCAGCCTGCCAGGAGGGCCGCTACCGCGACGGCTGCACCCGCCAGCACGCTGGCGGCGCGCCCGGTGGCGGGGGGCTGCGGCACTCGGCCGAGAGGGGTGGGCTTGCGCATGGTGTCTCCTGCAACGGGGGCAAGCATACTTCGGTCTTGTTGCCTCTCACACCATGATGCCCTGGTCGCTGCCCGATGCCTGTTCCCGCCTGCTGCTGCACGACGCGGTTCTGGTGCGCGTGCACGCCACCGAGGGCTCGGTGCCCCGCGAAGCGGGCGCCTGGATGCTGGTGTGGCCGGATACGGTCGCAGGCACCATTGGAGGGGGGCAACTGGAGTTCCAGGCTATCGCGCAGGCCCGCAGGCAACTGGAGGGGGGCGCGCCGATGCACTCCGATGGGGTGCACCGCTACCCGCTGGGGCCCAGCCTGGGGCAATGCTGCGGCGGTGTGGTGCATCTGACCTTCGAGCGTGTGGGGGCGGCTGACGCGCAGACGCTCGCCCAACGCCTCCTGCCGACGCGTCAGCCCCTGGCCCTGTTCGGGGGCGGCCATGTGGGCCACGCGCTGGTGCAGGCGCTGGCGCCGCTGCCCTTCGAGATCACCTGGATCGACAGCCGGGACGGTATCTTCCCCACCGACAGGCCGTCGGGTGTGCGCTGCGAGCACTCCGATCCGGTGCAGGCCGCCGTCGCGGATCTGGCGGCGGGGACGCACGTGTTGATCATGAGTTTCAGCCATGCCGAGGACCTGGACATCGTGGCCGCCTGCCTGCGCCGCCAGCGTGAACGCGCTGACCTGGCCTTCATGGGCCTGATTGGCAGCAAGACCAAATGGGCGACCTTTCGCCACCGCCTCGAGCAGCGCGGGTTCTCTGGTGACGAACTGGCGCGGGTGACCTGCCCGATCGGCCTGCCGGGGATCCACGGCAAGCAGCCCGAGGTGATCGCGGTGGCGGTGGCGGCGCAGTTGCTGCTGCAGTCCTGAACTTGCTTACACTCCGTCCCTATGGCCGCAGCGGTGCCGGGCTTGCCAGCAAGCCCTGGGTTCGCGGTCTTCCCTGCTCAGAGCGCCCGCGGTGGTGAGCAGTCCTGAAGGTTTTCATCGCCATGGAAAGCTACCTCCTCGACTGGGCCAACCTGCTTCTGCGCTGGCTGCACGTGATCGTCGCCATCGCCTGGGTCGGCTCCTCGTTCTACTTCGTCTTCCTCGATTCCAGCCTCACCCCCCCGGTCGATGACGACCTGAAGAAGCAGGGCGTGAGCGGCGAGCTGTGGGCCGTGCATGGCGGCGGCTTCTACCACCCGGTGAAGTTCGCGCTGTCGCCACCCAAGCTGCCTTCGCACCTGCACTGGTTCTACTGGGAAAGCTACAGCACCTGGCTCTCGGGGTTCGCGCTGCTGGCGGTGTCCTACCTGTGGAATGCGCGGGCGTACCTGATCGACCCGGCGCGCATGGACTGGGCGCCGCCAGCCGCCATCGCTGCGGCGCTGGCCTTTCTCGTCGTGTTCTGGCTGCTCTATGACGCGGTGTGCCGCGTGTTCGGCGACCGCGAGAACGGCGACACCATCGTGGGCGCGCTGGTGGCGGTGCTGGTGGTGATCGCGTCGTGGCTGGCGTGTCATCTCTTTGCCGGGCGGGCGGCCTTCCTCCTGGTGGGGGCGATGATCGCCACCGCCATGAGCGCGAAC
>JACCDX010448004.1_pt1 | contig 25684 bp, 26 predicted proteins | sample 7449681 | NCBI WGS metagenome assembly JACCDX01 (sample SAMN15323450, study PRJNA562643) | freshwater metagenome | isolation source: river surface water | place: USA:Blue River Watershed | collected 2017-08-18
CCCCTTTTTCTCCTTTGTGTAGATGAAGCAGTAGATATTTCAGAATTTTGTGGACCAAATGGTTACACAGTAACCAAAGCAGTTCAGTTTGAGGCAGACAATTCGCGCTATAATTCAAAGTATAGAATTGTACGAATCTACACTGGCGATGAGACCTACGCACTTGAACCTGCTTTCTAAAGTTCTCTCTCTCGAACCCAGATTTGGCTCACCCACTTTTCTCCGTGAACTTTTTCTGCGCGGTGGAGGTTGAGCGGTTCCTCCGTTCCATCCACCCTCGCAGGAAAAAAGAGAACTGCGCGCCCTTTCTTTGGCATGAATCGCTTGGAAATCTTTGGAAAATACGTGCCACCTCCTTTGTGGTTGGAGGTCAAATACATGAGAACAGTCGCGACACGCTGTCCGCCACCATTCTGGACGGCCCGCTGGCCTTCTGCTGTTTTTGTATCAAAGGAATCAAGATGGGCTCGGTAAAATCCATCTTGTGTGTAATACGTCACCTGGGCCTGTTCGAATGTATCGGAACTGCGACCCAGCAGTGCCTCACCCTTTTCTTTCAGAAACGGCACCTCCGTATAAGGGTAGTACGCACTGTTGCTTTGGCGCAAATTGGATTTCCCTGTCTCATTTTCATTTACGACCTCAGAAACCTGGAGTCTATCTTTTGACATTTCAATGAGAGTATCGCATTCCTCGGGTGTGAGAAAATCATCAATAACATACACGGGCGGATACACATTCACTTTTCGGATGCCAGGATACGATTCATTGATAGGGAGATACTCAACCCCTTTTGGTACAGCGGCGGGAGCGCCCCTTTTCTGCTTGCGTGTCGTAGAATTTGTCATTTTACTCTGATAGTACAATCTTTTTAGTGAAAATTCTCGCGACATTCTTTGTTTGGTGTATTTCTATACATCAAACAAATCACGTTGACTCAGTATTTAGGTAAGTACTAAAATGCAATTTTTCAAGATGAAGGTGGGGGTGGGGATGGGGTAGCCGGTAATCCTATTTACGCACGCATGGGGAAGCCGACGAGGTTGGCGCCGATACCGAAGCCAGCGCCCTGACGAGCAGTCATGCCGATGGAGGGGGAGACAACATCGAGGATGGCGAAAACAGCCGCGGCGACAACGGCGAGAGTGAGAACCTCCTCAACGGGGAGAGACTTCTTGGGGACGAAGATGGCAGCGATAGCCACGAAGAGACCCTCAATCAAATACTTGATGGCGCGGTTAACAATCTCAGTGGTCATATCCATGGGATTCTATATTCGGAACGAAGATTTTTCTTCGGGTGTCGGAATTGTTTCAACCTAAAGGGTATGTGGTGTTTCTAAGAACAGATGTCAAAGTCGGGTACCGTGGAGCGTGAAGATTTTCTTGAAGAGGATGCTGAGATTCCGGGACAGAAGTTTTGTCTCCTCAGTTTCTTGAGTCCGGAAAAGGTGCTCGAGAAGAAGGAGCTCTTCTATTTTGACAAGTTCCTCCAGAGCTACGAGTTCAATCTCCGTATTCGCAATCTGGAGGGCTTCTTGGCGTCCACCGTCCAGAAGATTAACACGTCCCTGGATGAGCGTGCGGTGGAGTTTGACAAGCAAGATTTGAGCGGTTGTGCGGATTTGTGCCGTAGTAGCCGCCTCCATGTAAACACGGTGATTGATTCTCTCCAGGCGTTCGTAAAGGAGAATGAGGCTGCGATGAAGGAGTCGAAGCTCCGTGAGGCGTTTGAGGATTGGACGGCCGTGAATCGCACCAAGCTCGAGGATGAGTTCTTTGCGAAGAATGATTTCCGTACAACGGTTCGGGGCTTGAAGATTCGGGGTGTGTATGCCTCTCGCCCTGAGGCCGAGGCCCGCTCCAAGAAGCTCCAGCGCAATGACCCTCTCCACAATATTTTCCTCGGAGAAGTCGGGAAGTGGCTCCCGTGGGACCCTGCGCCCCTTGATGTGCCCGAGCAGGAGTATGCGGAGGAGCAGCTCAACACGCTCATGAAGAAGTACAAGGAGAACGAGGAGGCTCGCGAGACGTTTATTCGTGAGAATCGCAACCGTATGCGTGGGGGTGCTGCCGTAAAGGCGACCCCTGCCACGGAGGAGTCGGAGGCCCAGGGACCTGCGGAGTTCAATTCCATGTTTAACGGGCCTGCGGACCTCGCCATCCAGCGCAAGATGGAGAAGAAGGAGTAATTGGTGTACTCTCAGTGAATATCTTCACAATGGAGTCTTTTGAAAAGAGTCCCTTTTGAAGAGAATTAAGCCTGGACGCAATTGTTGCTCGCATCACGAGTTTGTCCTGGGGGGCACTCACCACCCGATTGGAATGCCTCTTCGCCCTTGTCGTAGTAGTTGTTGGTATAGGGAGGATTGATAGGGCGGCAGACATTGTCCTGGCAGAAGGAGCCCTCTTCACACTTCACTCCGTAGCAGCCCACATCGCGGAAGCCATCGAGAGTAGAAGAGAACACGTACTTGACAACATAGAGTACAGCGAGAATAACGAGGAAACTGACAAACACAGTGCCGAGAGACACTTTCTTCATTCCACGAGCCATCTTGTTCTATAGATTACGAAGAACTTTCCTCCTCTTCTTCCTGAGGTCCACTGTCAGCCCCCGCCATTTCTTCCTCCTCGGCCTGAGACGCAATCGCAGCAACCTCCTCCTTCGCAGAAGCCGCCTCTTCTTCGGGCAGTGGGAAACAGACACCCTTCATGCCTGTTTCGTCTGACTGGCAAATCGCCCCTTTACCACACGAATTCTCAATCTGCGGGTCGCATTCCCCTCCCAGAGTGGTGAAGCCCTGCGTGCTTGTCGCCCAGAAACGGCGATACAGTACGTATGCGACAACAAGTGAGACAACGGCGGCAGCAATTATCTTCCAATGTGCCATTGCACTCGTAAAAAGTGAAGATACGGTATCCATTCTTTTTACGAACAAGTTCCTAAACATCCAAGGAAAGACGCATTTACGGAAGCACCGGAAGATCCGACTTTGCGGGGAAATAGGGAAGTGCTTCTGATTTACAATATCCATTGATACACCGAAGAGGGTGTTTGCAAGGAGGGAGGTCGACTCCACACTGTGCCGCCTCTCCTCCACTGAATCCCTCCAGGATAGGCTGAATCCGCCACATGCGGTCGCAAATCAGAAGAACAAATGCGATGGCAGCGAGGCCCACTAAATCAAGCAGACTCCTCATCTCTATTTCGTCTCACTAAAAAAGACTATACCTTCCGAACCTGGATAGCAGGACCCTTGAGTTTGCGTGAGGCATTCGGGTCATACGGGTTTCCTTCCTCTTCTCCGCGTGCTTTCAAGTGGGCCGCGCTGTGCGCCCAGAATTCTGGAGCTCCAATGCGGAACGGAGGATGGAGCTCGGCCTTGTACCAGTAGACGCAATCGTCCAGACGACTGCTCTGGCTTGTGTTGTCAATTACCAAGCATTCGTAATTCTGCGTACACTGGTCCATAATTTGGCAGAAAAACTCAAAGGACGGGAACACGGAACAATAATTGTCAAAAATGCGTTTGCGATTTGACATATACGGTTCACGCAGAACAAAGACGAAGTCGACGTTGGTTCGGAGGGCAGGCTGAATGCCGAGAGGGTACTGCATAGTAATCAAAAAGAACACCTTCAACCAACGACCATTCATGAAAAGATAGCGGATGTTCTTGTCGTGAGTCCAGCTGTCATCGTACATACAGTCGTCCAGAATCATAAAGGAGCGGGGGTCAAGACGAGATGTTTGGCCGGCTTCCTGGTCTTTCATGATTCTCGCCATCACCATTTTCTGGCGCTTCACGAAGTTGGCAAGAATCAGGGAATTGTACTCGCCGTGAATGAAAAGGGGCGGAATCATCTTTCCATAGAAACTGTTGCTCTCTTCTGTTCCGCTAATTACTGTTCCAAGAGGCATATCTTGATGATGGAAAAGGAGGTCACGCACGAGAGTGGACTTTCCAGTGCGGCGACGTCCAATGAAAACGCATACGGCATCTTGAGGAATCCTTGTCATATCGAACTTCTTCAAATTAACGTCCATTTGCGGCATAGCTCCTGACATTTTTTACTATAGAAAGCCTCCAGAATAATTTATGCGTGTTTTACACGAACGCGGCTTTCTCAGACGTAAAAAGAATGGCAACAAATGAAAAACTCCGGGGAATGAAACTTCCCAAACCTCGCTATGAGCTCGCACCGTTGCCCGAATCTCTTCTGGAAATCCATGGATTCTCCCACCTCCAGACCTTCTTTCCCACCCTCTCCAAGTTGTTCCGCCTCAACAAGTTCCAGACTCAGGAAGTGTGGCTCCAGAATCCATACAAAATTTGTCGTGTGGACGGCTCAGGGACTCAGGGCATCTGTACCATTCACTGTGAGAAGGAGACAACTCCTCGCAAAGCCTTCTGCAAAGTCACACACCTCCTCGACCCTGTTCGCTGGATACAGGGCCACTACAGTCTTCCTCGTGATGCGGGGTTGCCGTGGCACAACAAAACCTGGACGAATGCGAGAAACAAACTCCAGGACCCGTGGAACCAGGCGTACATCCAGAGTTTGGCACTGTATGCCTTGGGCCAGCTTCACGAACAGAAAGTCTCTCCGCATTTCAATTCCTTCTATGGCTCCTTTTGTGCGAGGGCCGATACCTATTTGTTTAATTTGAATGACGACTATCCTACCTTTCGCAACAAACGGTGGTTCTGGGGAAGCTTGGGCCGGTCCCTCTTTTCTCTCAAAATTCAGGACTCAGACGCCCCAGAGGCAGAGGTCCCTCAGGAAATTCGTGATGAATTTCTGACTCCTCCCAGCGACGATGAATTTGAGGAAGGGGATGACTCCTCGGAAGAGGAGATTCTGGCGACTGGGGTTGACAATATTGATGAAGAAGGAACGTTGGAATCAGCCTCCTTCCACACGGAGGATTTTGAATCAGACTCGGAGTCAGGCTCGGAGGAGGACGACGACGAGGAATCGGATGAGGAATCGGATGAGGAATCGGAGGATGAGTTAGGCAACTATTCCATCTTTGCGGAATTGAAGAATTTCCCTGTGATGATTCTGTTTACGGAGGCCAACAAGGACACAATGGATTCTCTTCTGGACCATACAGAACTTCCTGCCGCTCGCGGAACTCCAGAATGGGAGAGATTGTGGTCTGCGTGGCTCTTCCAGGTTGTTGCGGCGTGTCATGTGATGCAGAAGGTGTTTGGCATGGTCCACAATGATTTACACACAAACAACATTGTATGGAATGATACGACGGAGGAGTTTTTGTACTATAAGACCGCGGATGGGCGTCACTGGAAAGTGCCGACCTATGGAAAAATCTTCAAACTGATTGATTTTGGTCGAGCGATATTCACCTTCAACGGCCAAATGTTCGTAAGTGATGATTTCCGCAAAGGGAACGATGCGGACGGCCAGTATTGCTTTCCTCCTCTGAGCCCTCCAAACACCAGCCACACAATCTATCCGAATCCGTCGTTTGACCTCGCCCGCCTCGCGGTCAGCCTCTTTGAGGCGATTTTCCCCACCAAGCCCGCGGATGCTCCTGGAAAGCGAATCCTCAGCGAAGAGGAAGACCTTATTGTACGTGAAACTGTGAGTCCCCTGTATAATATGGTGTGGACGTGGATGATTGATGATGATGACCGCAATATTCTTATGGAACCGGATGGGTCTGAGAGATTCCCCGATTTTGATTTATACAAGCACATCGCAGCATTCTGCCATCGCGCAGACCCTGCCGACCAGCTGAATTCTGCGGCCTTCTCGCCATTCCGCGCGGAGACTGTGGAAGAGGGAGTTCACGTATATCCGCTGTTCTAGAACTTCGGAATACCCACCTGAATATCCATCTCTCCAACACCGCCGACGCCACCTCCTCCACTCATGAAGGAGGGAGCGAGAGACGGAATGGAGCGGACTGTGTCAACGAGGGTCTGTGCGGAATCAGGAAGAAGTTGGAGCAACATAAGAACTAAGATTGTGCCGATGATAAAATCACGAAGAACTGATTTTACCGTGGGCTTCTTCTTTTCCATCGTGTACGCCGCAACTGCGCCAACAGACGCAATGGATACACCGCCAATCGCCATGCCGAAGAGCATACTTTGCGAAGAAGAGGGGGAAGGGACACCAGACATTCTGGGGCATTTACGGAAAAAAACGAGCCTCACTGCGCCGCAGCAGATTACAATTCCTCGAACTCATCCTCTTCCATTTTGAAACCGTCTCCGCCATCTAGAATCTTCAATTCATCATCCTCATCTTCATCCTCATCATCCAGTGTTGTCATGTCCTGAAGTATATTCTTAGCAGGGTCGCTCGGGTCAAAAATGGTGTCAATGTTCGTGAAGCGTACAATCGGTTCTGTATCCACAACAATTGTTTGGGCCGGAGAGGGCTTGGGTGACTCCGCGGGCTTCTCCACAGGCTTCTCCGCGGGCTTCTCCTCCGCTTTGACCTCCACCACAGGCTTCTCCTCTGCTTTGATATCCACTGCAGGCTTCTCTTCCACTTTGACCTCCACCACGGGCTTCTCTTCCACTTTGACCTCCACCACGGGCTTTTCTTCTACCTTTACCTCCACCACAGGCTTCTCCTCCGCTTTGACCTCCATCACAGGCTTTTCCTCCGCTTTGACCTCCACCACAGGCTTCTCTTCCATCTTTACCTCGGATGGCTTCTCCACAGGCTTCTCCTCGACCTTCTCCTCGGCGGGCTTCTCACCCTCGTCCGCATCCTCCTTGCTACCCTCCTCTTCACCGCCATCGTCATGAAGATACTCACGCAGAATACTCTTGACAGGGAGCATGCTGCGAATGGATTGCTGAATCGCCTCCTGAATCAACATCTCCACGCGATTCAGATTCTTCTGCCTCTCCACAGAAGAGCCTGTCGGGGTAAAGAGGTAGACATTGGACCAGAGAATCCGCGCACAATCTGCCATGGTGCGGTGAAGGAAATGGTCGAGCTTCGGAATTGTCAGCTGGACTTTCTTCTGCTTCGTCGTCAAGCGAATTGCAGAGAGAACTTTCGTATGGGCGATGAAGACTGCCGTCAACAATTCCTCCAAATAATCACATTTGGAGAGTTCAAGAACCATATCCGTCTCGCGTTTCACTTTGTCAATGTTCCAATCGGGAAAATTCTTCAAGAGATTCTGAAAGTTCCACAGCAGTTTCCGCTCATCCGTGTCAAGCTGCTTCGCCTCATCCACGACCTTCAAAAAATACTCCAGCAGTGCGGGGGTCAGAAACTGACACAATTGGCGAGTGTATTCCCCTTTGGCCTCGGCATACACGCCAATGTTATCATTCATGGATTCCATACTTCTTACTCTGCGTTTCCTTTCATACTTGCTTTTCACGCACTTTCCGCGGAGCCGGAATCCTGCAAATGAAGAAAGTAGGCAATCTGAGCCCAGGGTGATTTTCCTGCGCCAATTCCTCGGATGCAATTCTGCAATTTCACATTCGTCCATCCATACGTTTTGAGGCAATACTGTAAGACAGTATTCGGGTCAACACCCTCCTTTCGTAAAGGGGCAATGTCTTTCCATGTTATCGGATTTTTAAGGGGCTTGTCTTCTTGAATTCCCAATCCCTTTGCCACTTCCAGATTTCGTTGCTTTCGAAAGGAACTGTGTGAGGGAATATTCACAACCGTACAGCGACTCAGAATCGGTGGTGACAATTTCCACGGTTCACGCACTTCCAGCGCACAGGTAATATTCGGCGAGGCAGTTTCCAGAATTCTCCGCAAAAACGCCTGGGCCTCCTGGGTCAAATCATCCGCTCCTTCCAACCAGACAAACATCAGTTGTCTGGCACGCACTTGTCTGTGAAGAACCTCACGTCCCTCACGAAGAGAACGGTCAATGCGAATATTCCAATGAAAGAGTTCTGCTCCTTTCTGCTTAGCCTGTGCGCGAATCCAGGCTGATTTTCCACATCCTGGTTCTCCACACACAAGAAGAGCAGCTTTGGGTGTGGTTTTTGATTTCCCTTCAGATTCAAACATTGAAGTCCCACTGGGAAATGAGTGTCAACGAACCTTAGACTCTTGAACTACGCGTTTTCTTGGATTTCCGCGACTTGCGTTTCTGCTTTCTGCTTTTGCGCGGGCGTCTCCGTTTTCCACCATTCTGGTTTTCGTTGGCCCATGGTATAGTCCCATTCCAGTTGCCGTTTCCATTGTTCTCATTCATACCCCTATTTCCATTGTTTTCATTCATACCCCCGTTTCCATTATTGTTGTTATTATTGTTATTTTCTTCATCGCTCTCCTCATCGAGCGTACAGACTAAATCCATTAAATCTTCCAGTTCTCTTCCTGTCTCTTTTGGCGGGTCGTCTGTGCGAGTAAAATGGTATTCCGTATCGGCAAGAACATACAAATCGCAACCGCTATCGTCATCTTTAAAGTGACATTCCAGAATCTGTCGAGACGCATCATATCTAGAATCCAAAAACCATGCGCTCCAATCTCCCACACCCATGGAAACCCATTCGTCATCCTTCTTTCTCCACGCTTCAATGTTAGTAAACCTATACTTGTAGCCTACTCTCAGGCGGTGTGCCAAAACCATCTCTATCCGTATAGCAGATTTTTAGAGCAAAGCAGAATGTCCTTCCGCAATGTAGACGGCATTTTTGTAGCCCATCTCCTTGAGTTTCTCTGTTGCAACTCTCGCTCGCTGTCCTGTATTGCAATAGACCAGAATTCGCGCCGCCTTGTTTGGCAACTCCTTTGCGGCTCTGCTCTCGAGTTCCGCAGACGGGATGTGAAGCGAACCAGGATAGAATCCCAGATTCTTTCGTTCAATGTCCGTGCGAACATCCACCACCGTATCAAACTGCTTTGCCCCTAACCGCTCCTTCGCCTCCTCTCCCGAAATCCGTAAAGGAGAGTCTCTTGCGTATTTGTAAAGTGAAATCGCAACAATTGCTACCACAGAAATAACTATTGCGATTCCAAGTTTCAATCCCTTCTTCATTCTCTACTAAGAGCTTACATCCCTTTCAGCATCTGCTGGAGAACCTGCTCGTCATGCGCGGCATTCTTGAAGAGACTCTGCTGGAGAGGATTGTTCTCCACAGCGGCAACCATGTCGCGTGTGTTCCGCTGGAGAGAGATATCCAACTTCAACGGGACGCGATACTGGACCTCTCCAATGTCTCCTACACCTGTTGGGATGCTGCTGACACGATTCACAGCATTGGGGCGGTCATTCACGGCATCCGCATCCAACTTGCGATACGTGACACCATTCTTCTCGCCTGTGAAAACAGCCACGTTGCCGTTTCCAGCAATCGGTCTGCGGCCCTTCGCAATCTGCTCCTTCGACGCATTCGTCCGCATGTTGTAGGCGGCGTCGTGGCTGGTAAAGTCCTTATTCACCGAGTTTCCAGCACCGAAATACTCACTCTTCGCACTGAGCTGTGCCTTCTGGGTCGGCTTCGCAACATCATCAGGGTCATACACCTTGAGGCGAGTCGGTGCCGACGCAGGGGCCGCACCACCGAAGAAGTTCCAGTGGACGGTCGTCTCCTTCACCGTGGTACGTGCGCCATCATTCGGGTCCCACACTGTCACCGCAGGAGCACCTCCCGCGTAGCCCACAGGAGTTCCCGTCTGGCGAATGTTGCCGCTTGTCTCTTCACGACGGGTAGGGCGGCTCTCGTCGTTGAAATGGACGGTCGTGGCTCCCGTATCCGCAGGGACTAAATTCAGCCCCATCACACGCTCTCCAGTCGCAGAGCGTTCATTCGGGCGGATTTCGATGGAACTGCGACCATAGTCGGCCTCAGGCGCATCAGGATTCTCGGTGTAATATCCAGTCATATCCGCATTTCTGTATCCAGCACCTCCGTATTGCTGGACCATCGGCGCACGATACGAGCCCGTCACGTAGGACTCTCCGAATTCCTGAGAGGCCGCAGGACCCGTGTATTCCACGGATGTCTCAGGGCGAGCCTGGTGTTTCAGAACCTGGATGGAGCGAACCATCTCCTTCTGCGCGTCCTGTGCGAAGCCCGCTCCGAAGCGTTCACCCGTCTCATCAATATAGAAACCATCGGGTCTGTACTTGCGAACCTCACCAGGATTGGTGGCGTGTTCCACAATAAAGCGTTTTCCAGGCACCACGGGCTGGTTGTAGGTGAGCTTCGGCTTGTCTGCGGTACGGAGGTCGTCCGTGCGCTTGATGTTGCGAATCATTGTATCATTGATTTCCAGCTGCTGGAACCCACCCTTTCCAGTCGCACCGAATTTCTGCTCCACCGCAGGACCGACGCGCACAGGCTCAAACGGCCTCTCACCTTGGCGAGCACGCGGCGCATTAATACGGCTCTGGACGAAATCAGTATTGTCTTCCATACCGAATGGGTTTCCATACGGCGTCTTTGCGGTGTCGAACATGGTTTCAACCTCCTTCTTCGCAATTGTGGTAGTACCCGCACCTGTGTAGGAATCCAAGATACTGGTATTCGCACTCGCTCCTACATTCTGCCGCACACGTCCACCGAAAAAGGGGGTCATGTTGTTGTGAGTGAACTCCGTGTTCTTAATACGCTCGCCTGACAACGGACTAACAATGTAGTCGCCATTCACATAGATAGGGTCATCTTCAATTCCACCCGGATTCATTCTCACTTGGGCCGTCGCAGTATCAATTGTCTCAGGCTCAGGTCCAGGAATGTCTGTTTGAAATCCTTCCGTATTGGATTTTTGCCCGTAGGAGAACGCACTTCCTTGCGGACCGGGATTGATTTCACTCGGATAGATTTGGCCCGCAGGTGTTTGGTACATCAAATCCAATTCCTGGGAGGCGGAGCGAGGGGCGGCACCCTTCTCAGCCCGTGTCAGAGGATTCGCGGCGGGACCACGAGGGGCCGCGGAGGCGAACGCCTCTTTGATAGACCCCCGTTTCACGGAAATAGGGGCTTTCGCAGCGGCGGGGGCCGCTGGACTTGTCAATTGTGTAACAGCATATCCTAAACCAAGCAATCCTGCAATGGCTGCTACCTCCATACTATCCTAGAACGGGATACAATCTCTACTGGAACGTCTGCGCGGACACATTGTACCCATCGGGCATCCCCAGACATTCACCGTGCGTTTTGTATTTCTCTCTGTCATTGAATCGTGAGGGTATCGCAAAGTCAAAAGGTGTCTCAAAGGTCAACTGGGGGTTGTGGGGCATGGGTTGCCAGCGATTCCATCCAGTTGCACGGAGGGTACACGGCGGGTTTGTCATGCGGTTGAAAAGAAGAGGGAAGCTCTCATCGGGTGCGGGCATCAGTCCAGCCCGATTCATAGCATTCGTCTTCGGATTGTAGGAGGCGTTGTTCGAGCGGACACGAGAGCTGAGGCGATTGAGATTCTTCAAGTCGGACTCCACATCTGTCTTCCACTGCCCGTTCACCCAGCTGGCACCACTCTTCTGAAGGCGGATGGTCGCATCCACGGGAAAGGATGTGGGACAATTGATGCCGGGAGCATTCAAATAATACTGAAGAGCGTATCCAGTAATTCTCATGTCATCCGCCATACGAAAATCATCCATGCGGGGATGTGTCAAGTTCTGTTGTTTTACGGGAGCTATGCCTGTAGGAAACATCTACTAATGATTCGTACAATTCGTACCGAAGAGGGACGTTAGCGTCTCTTGTGTGTTTTAGTGCGGCGACATCCCATATCCGCCCAATACGGAATTTCCATGCGCGCCCCTTGTTTTGCGGCATTCCGTCTTCCATTGTGACGAGGGGACTGGCCGATTTGACGTTGAAGACGGGACTTTCGACGAGTTTTCGCGGGCATATCCTCTTCTGTTTGAGTCGTCTAAAACTTGTGCGGCTGCTGGCAGGCCTCCGTCTTGAAGGGCTCGGGTGCGAGTGTCGCAGGATAGGCCCACATCTGATAGGTGGGGAGGTGGACGGGACGAATGTTGATATCCATCTTTCCTTTCGCATTCACACGTTGAATGGCGGGGTCCTGGACTTTCGGAGGCAGATGCTGGCGTGCAGTGCCCCGTGTAATCGGGCGAGTGATTCCAAACAAATCACTCTCCAAATCTACACGATTGCCTTGAATACCGGATACCTCGTTTCCTCCCACAATCCCCAGAACATGTCGTGCGGCCTTGACGTGGTCGAACGCATAGTAAGGCTGGTCGTAGGCCTGGGGATTCTCAGTCTTTTCAGTAGGGGTTTTCATCGTTGCGGGTGAAAACGCCTCTTGTATTGTATTCAAACACGCCGCTGCGTTCACTGCCATTCTGTTGAGAATTAGCAATTTACATCGCGAACATACGAACGACTGGGAAGACCTCCGCGGACCCATCCTGCCGCCGCCACTTCCGTCACCAGATTCTTCGGATTCTGGATATTCTGCTTCACAGACGGAATAAGCGGCACAAAGACGCCGTCAAACTGCTGCTCCGTAACAGTGCCGCACTCCTTGCCCTGGCGAACCTGCTCGCTGTGAAGAAGAAGGCTCTCCACGTCGGGATTTCCACGGCCACCCCCCATAAACGGAACGGTCATGAAAGGGCGGGCCTGGGCGCGAATGTTGCAGCGGTTGTTGTTAAACTCAAACTGGCGAAGAATTACACTCTCTGCGTCAATCGCCTTGTTGTTCGCTCCAAATCCCTCGCGAGGATACACAACGAGGTTGTCAACTGCGAGAGGATTCACCTCACGCGCATCGGGGACAAGATTTGTAGTGTAATACCGTCCTGCGGCAAGAGATTGTCCGTAATATTGCTTGATTCCGCAAGTATCATCCTTGGTGTGTGTTGACCGATTGATCTGGAACATCTGCTCTGCCATAGAGAAAGTTTTCTATCCGTCCAAAGTAGAAATGGTGAAGGAGAGTCTCCCCAAACGATTCTGCGGGTGTATCAAACAAGTCCGGAAAACAGTAAAGTTGCGTCGTCGCCAACCGAAAACACCGAGAGCAAAAGAGGCTGTTGCTATCGCTATTTGTACGAAATCGGTTCTTCAAACACGGAGACGGACACTCAAACGGTTCTCGTGTAAAAAGAAGCCCATGCTGAAGACACAGTCCTATCCTATCTCTCAACATTGAGCCAGGGGAGCTGTCCTCCATCAGTTCCGGGAAGGCAGGCCTCGCGACCTCCCTCCTTACACGTCTTTCCAGGAATCTTGTAGAGCCAGTTCTGATAGCTGGCGACGTCGTTCGGAACAGTGGAACTCGGCATTGAAACGAATTGTCTTTGACTTTGCGAGCGACCGAATACATCCGTAGGGTCACTCGTGAATTCAACACGGAAGAAATCATCCAACGTCGCTTTCATCATCGGAGACGTAATGTCTGCCGCGGCAGGCCTCGTCGGATTGTATTTAATCTCATCGAGGAGCACATTCATGAACGGATTTCTCGCAGTCGGCTGTGTCAACGAAGGCCCCATCGGATGCTCGGGCATCGGGCTCGGAACAGTGAAGGGCTCCTTCTTCGTCGGGGCGTCCACTGGCTCCTCGCAGACTCGACCATACGCAAGAAACACAGGAATGAGGAAGAGAGTCACCAACAGAATCAGCAAAAGAGAGGGATACAAGGTTTGGTAGAGGGCAATAAATACAATTCCAAACATCACCGCAAACGAATACCACACCACGACCGAATTCGTCAACTCACTGTTACACAGTGCGTCTCCTGAGCGAGGAAAGAGGCCCGCGACCGCTTTCGGAAATACTGATATATCTTGCCAAATATATGGGTCACACATCCCCACTTCTATCAGTGATTCTCAAAGTTATTTTTTGCCTCCCGCAGCAGCGGCCTTCTTCGCCTCCATCTTTTTGCGAAGACGAGCTCTCGCAATGGCAAGACGCCCCTCTCCATCGTGACCTGTGCGACGTGCTGTTTCGGGCTCCTCAAAGGAAAACATGCTGCGGAAGCTCTCCATCATTTCAGTAAAGGCAGGGTGCGACTTGAATTCCCGCATGAGCTCCTCCGCCTCTGCCGCAAATTCCTGCGGCTTCAGTTCTCCTGATTGAATTTTGTTCTGGAGCTTCTTCGCAACTCGCATCATCACTGCTTGGAGGCGTTCGGGATTCTTCGTAGAGGCCTCCATTAAGATTTCAAACGCCCGCGTGGGGTCCGTCTCGCACGCCGCAACATCCTCTGCGCTCAACCCGAAATCCTCAGGACGGAATTCACGAACCATGTCCTCCGCCAACTTTGCAATCTTTCCCTTCAAAAACCGCTCTGGAAGAGGGGGTAAATTCCCGCCTTGCGAGCCGAACATAGACATGAACTTTTCGGAAATGGAATTGAAATCCACGCGGTCGAGCTTTCCACGCCACTCGCGCAGAATCTTATCCACCCACTCCTGCGAAATCTGCTCCACTCCACTCACATCCACATTCATGTAGACCGCGGACAAATCCAGAATACGAAGATAATCCAGAATCGCACGGCGACTGCCAGCCGAGAGAGCAGTCCAGACAGCTTCCTCCACCGAGACACCAGGTAGAACCTTGCCAGGATTGCCTGCCAAATCCCTCTCCTTCACATTCAGCACTTCCAAAATATAGCGTCTCACTCGGGAGTCCGAATCAAGAGCCTTCGCGGCCTCAATTGCCTCCTTGTACTCGGGACACGCCCCCAGCAAATCCTCACAGAACTCAGAGTATTTCTTACAAAAAATACTCTCATGGCTGTTTCCAGATTCAGTCATCTGCTACACACGATATCTTTTCTTTAGCCCACAGGACGCTCATAGACCCTTTGCCTTCTCGCAAAGCGCACACAGAACCTTCAAATATTTCCAAATCGCAGAACGATTGGACTCGGTCATTGTCGGCCAGTGCTTATCAAATATCATAAGAGCAGCTGACATCTCGTTGAACTGGCCCGAAATTGTTGTGCGGGCATAGTGAATCACGTAGTCCTCATCTTCCCGCCCAATCGCCTCAGAAAGCCCCATGTGGACGTATTCATAAAAGAGCTCCAACAGCATCTTCGGATTCACTTTCTTGAGACCCTGGACGGCCTCCAAGGCCATTTTGATTTCACGCTCTTCAGGATAGGTCTCGACCAAATCCTCAAAGAAGCGAACCAATTGTGTCGTAAAAGCACCCAAATAAGACATCTTCCTTAACACACTATATTTGGAGTCGCTTTATGTCCGCCACAGCCATCCATCAATTTTGCCGTGGTGGGGATTACATGGGCGCCCGCCGTTGAGGCATTCCCTCTTCGCGTTGACGCTGGTAGGCTTCCATTTGTTTATCAAACAATTCCTCCTTCTTTGAGCGAGTGCGACCTGTTTGATTGGTGGCACCCCCGGGAAATTCTTGACCTGTGCGGTCTCCTCCTGCAGCAGCCCCATTCAAAAATCCAAACGCCCCAGGAATCTTCTGCCCTCCCTCTCCACCCGTAGAGGTGTCTGAATCCATATAACTGTAGCCGAACCCACGGGAAAAACTCTGATGCTCGTAGCTGTTCCAGCCCATGAAATCTCCACCGGAAGCCGCATCTGCTGCTGCGGGAGTCGTAGCCTTCGCATTCTGCTCCGCTGCAACACGCATTTTTCGTTCAAACAACCAATTCACACAATCCTGACCCACACGAGGCTCTGTTTCTCCAGCAATCACAATTGTAGGGACCATCTTGAGCCAATCGGGGAGTTTCGGGCGTTGCGGAGAGGGGTCCACACAAATATAGGGAAACTCCCTTTTCAAAGGGGACTCTGCCAATTGGGAAATAAATGCCTTGCAAAGCGGATCGCGGTTACTATAAAAACAGATATGAGATGGCTGACCGCTCATTATATCGGGCAGAGAAGACAAGTCGAGTAGTTTGCCGCAGGGGTGAGGCGCCAGCTACAGCATAAAATTGAGGGCCACAAAACAGGAAGATGAAAGCACAAACAGAAATGGCATCCCGTCCTCGTGTCAAGCCTCGTCTCGCTTCAGCAGCCACTGGGCGTGCCGCAGTGACCGCCGTCCCCCCCTCTCTCTTTCAAACTCTGAAACTGGAGGGAAATATTCTGAAGTTTACACTGGCTCCTACACATGTCTCCTATGCGAACACTCTACGGCGTGCAATTGGAACTCTCGTAGAGACCGTCGCATTCAATGCGGACATTGAAGAAATGACAGGTCAGTCGAAGGATATTCGGATTCTGAAGAACAGTACACCTATGAGTAATGAAATGCTCGCACACCGAATCAGTCTTCTCCCCATTTCCGTAAAGGAACCTCTCAAATGGAATCCTGCCGACTATACCTTTGAAATCAAAGTGAAAAATGAGACTTCAGAGCCGATGGATGTCACATGTAGCGACATCACGGTCTACAAAAACAATGGGCCCGACCTGGAGCCTGAGCGTGTACCCAATACGCAATTCTTTCCTCCCAATCCCCTGACACGGTCTACGTGCCTCATTACTGTACTGAAGGGAAAGACTGGAACACAGCCCGCAGAGGAGTTGGAGTGTATCATGCGTGCGACGGTTGGCACAGGAAAGCAGAACGCACGACACATTCCTGTTTGCCAGTGGTCGTATGGGTACACGCCCGATTCCGACAAGGAGAAGCGGAAGCGTATCTTTGACAATTGGCTTGTTTCCACGAAGAAGGTTCGCCCTGAGGACATTGAAAAGGATGAGGGGCGGAAGTCAGAGCTGGAGCGGGAGTTCAATACGATGGAAGCGGCCCGCTGTTACATTACAGATGAAAACAATGAACCGTCCAGCTTTGATTTCACAGTGGAGTCCGTGGGTGTTCTCCCTCCTGCCGCCATCATCGCTCGTGCCCTGGAGATTCTCCAGGCCAAGTGTATTGCGTATTCCACAATCAATGCGGGGGAACTGCCTGAGAATCTGAAAATTGTGCCTGCGGATGCGCGGATGCGTGGATACGACTTCTATTTCCAGGGAGAGGACCACACGCTCGGCAATCTTCTCCAGACATACATCGACCAGAAATACATTGATTCTGGCGAGGTGAGTTTCGTCGGCTACAAGATTCCTCATCCTCTCCGCGATGAGATGGTTCTCCGCCTCGGCATTGAAAAAGGGGATGGAAAGAAAGAAACGGCACGGGCAATTGTCGCTCGTGCTGCGAAGGAATGTGCGGAGATGTTTGCTAGTTGGCGGTCGGCGTGGGGTTCTGCGACTGCCTAGGCGGCCTTGAGAAGCAGCTGCTGCTCCCAGAGAGGGAGTGAATTCACCAAATCAATGGCGTCCTTCTTCTGAATAGGAATCTTCTGCGGACGAAGGACATCAATATAGTGCGAATGGAGACGAAATACGAGCGTTTTCAGCGGATGAGGAATGTCCGCGAGTGTTTTTTCATGGGACTTGTGGACGGCACAATATCCATCGTAGACGGCCTGTGTCTGTGCGCGCAGCTTCTCTTCAAAGCTCCAGAAGAGGTCTCGCTCATCCGCATAGTGCTTCAGATACTCCGAAATCTTGCCCTGACTGCGGAGACGCAGAAAGCGCGCCTCAGGGGCGGAGTCGTTGCCACGAAGACCCCGCAAATACGTATACGTGGGATTGCGAAGGCGCCAGCGATTTCCTGCGGCGTCAAAGAAGACCAGGCCCTGCCACGTCCATCCCCGCTTCAGACTCTCCGTCTTCACCAACTCCATCATCTCCTCTTCCGTCTGGAAGACCAATCCCTCATTGAGATTAGGAATCATACACTGCAGAAGAATACCTGGAATCGCAATTTTCCGCTCAATCGTCTTCTCCGCAGTCACTGCGGCGAAGTCCACGCAATAGATGGCCGGCTTGGGAGGACGGTAGACAACACGGTGCTCTGGATGTTGGAGGACGAAACTCGCAAAGTAGGCGGGAGTGGCCTCGGTAGGCTCGACGCTGGAGAAGAGGTCCTCCAGAGTTGCCGTGGGAAGAGCCTCCTTGAAAAGCTCTCCAAAGGACTTCTTGCTGTAGAAGGTGCCTGCCGCATCAAACTGGGAGCGAGAGACAATGTGGACCTTCGGGTCGCCGAGCACCTTGAAGGCATTAATCATCACTCCATCCAGAAATTCCTGGACGCGAAGAGGAACACCGCATGGAGGGCTTCCAGCTCTCGCCTTCGCAGGAGCTACGCAGACAGGAGCATGGCGCACTGTATCCCATACTACAGAGCGAAGTTCTGCGGTTTCGTCAGTAATCTTTGTAATACCCTTCTTGTACTGAAGAATCGCAAATGGACCGCATTCCCGGATACGGAAAGCACCCCCTTCCTCAGAACTGAGATACGTAGAAAGTTCTTGCCACGTGGGATACTTTGTTGCGAGATTCTGAAAGAAAGACATGGGTGAGGGTTTTTTGAAGTGACACCGAGGGATGGAGCGGCATCAATTTTGTCAAACAGGGGGGCGAGTGTGTCTATCCTCAGAATCAAGAATTTAGAAAGTATTTGTAGGGGCCTATGGCGGAAGAGACACAAGCAGAGATTGGCATTCAACTTGGAGACAAAATCTACATTTCAGGTGGACTGAAGGATGGCCTACGAGGTCGCATTTATTATTTGGATGAAACGATGATTAAAATTCTACCCGATGGAGTTCAACACAGACTCGAGGAATTGCCAGTTGTGGATGGGGACTTGGAGGAGTCTCTTGAAATCACAGGCCTGTATGTTTTGAAAAAGCGTGCGGCCGAATCCTTCGTGGAGCAGAACGATTTCCAAGTCGGATATTTGCTGGAGACAATTCGGCAAGATGGTTCTGCGGGTCCGACCTACACCATCCAATCCATCAATGAGGCGGAGGACAGTGTCATTTTGATGGATGAAACAGGCGCACAGAAGCAGATTGTCTTCGGATTCGTTGGAATTCCGCAGGATGAGGATTTCGTGATTGGGCGTGTTCGTCAACCGCCTGAGAGTCTCCGCGAGAACAACGCAGCCAATGCGGCCGAGCATACAGAGGATGAGGAGATTGTTCTGCTGGATTCTATTGAAGTGCCTGAGATTTATGAAATTCGCGAGATTCCCAAAGCCCAGCGGTTTTTCCCCGATGTCGTCCAGCGGAGTGATATGCTTCAGGATTTGCTCTCTATGCTGGATATCAAAAAGCAGAAGAATCCTGAAAAGCAGAGTGAGCTCCGCAAATTGGTGGAACAGATGATGATTCTGCGAAATCAGGTTGTGGAATACTCCAAATCAGGAGAGCCTCTTCGCCCCGTGTCTCCATCCTCCTCAACACTCATGGAACTTCTGACAAAGCACCCAGTTCCTCTTTCCCGCCCCGTCGTGGACGCAAAGCGCGTTGTCTACTTGGACCATACCATCACTGGACTTCAGAACCTCCTCAAAGGCGCGCCTGATGGAGATGACCGAGACTCCGCCTATGAAAATGTGATTCTCCAGTATTTGTCGGATACAATTGCTGCCAGCAATGAGTATTTGGAGAGGATTGCGGGAGTCCAGGGAACGCAGGTGAATCCAGACATTCTTCCGAACTGGTATTTGGGCTGGGACGGCTATTACAAGAAATATATGGCTTCATGGGAGCCTGAGACGAAAGGGCGTGCGAAGCCATTACTGCGGGATTCCGAATTTTTCCGCACACCTCCTCCTGACATCACAACCCCCTTTACAGAAGGTATCCCGAAGACGGGCCGCAGTGAAAAGGATGTGTTTGACTCGAGTGTCATTGGCAACAGTTTGAAACTCAGTTATTTGCGCGGTCTCGGAGCTCGTCTGGGGAGATTGCGAGACAAGGAGGCCGCCCGTGTGATTGAGCCTGCGGAACTCGCCCCAATTGTGAGTTATCTGCTCTTTCCTCTGAAATACGAGATTGAGATGGGTGCGATACGCTCAGGGTCTCTTGCGATTGATATGGGAAAATCGCAGACTCGCCCTCTTTCTCTTCTGCGGATTCTGGAACTGGAAGGCGGCATTTCAGATGTTCCTGCTGCCGGTTCCATTCTGAGCCTGGGAAGCACGTCGATTGGAAACATCGGCATTGAGGATTGGCTCGCCGCACAACCCATTGAGGCCAAAGGAATCGCCGACATTCTTCACAAACTCGCATCGTATGGCCTCGCAAACATTGAATTCACAGTGGACCAAATGGATGTTCTCATCAAGAAGATTGACCGCTACCGTGCTCTGATTTACGATACAATCGCAAAGACACGCTCGGAGGCAAAAGCCGCATACGAGGCTCTCACACTCCAGAATCGCACCTTTTTGGACCCTGTGGTGTTTCAGGAGCGCGTGGCCCAGCTTCTCGCAGACCGCGAATTCCAGAAACTCGTTCCTGAATTCCAGAACCGTTTCCCATCCTACCGTGAAAATGACATCGCCCTCTTCAGCTATCTCTACAATCGCCTCTTTGATTTCACTGTAGCTCGCCTCTCCACAAATCAGGAGGGATACATTCGCGAATTCCGCCGTGTGGAGCGGGAACTGTTTTTGAAACGCGTGAAGGACAGTGCGCGGGCAGAGGATAAGAAAAAGTCGGCAGGAGAGGTGCCGAATCCGAATCCGTGCCCCCACGTGCGGAGTCTTCTGATGATTCGCAAAGTCCAAGACACTGGGAATCAAATGAAGTTGCTCGCGAAATTCATCTCTCAATACGGCGGAGAGAAGCGTGACAATTGGCTGAAATGCCAAGTGTGTAGCCAGAATTGCTTGTGCCACCACGAAGTTCTTCTGCTCCACGAGTTTTTAAGACCGCGTGAAAAGGATGCGATTCACAAGGATTTGCTCCTCGCCTTCAGTTACGGACAGTTTCACGGAAAGTACATTTGTAAAAATTGCGGCCAGGGAATCTCTACCATTGAATACGACACCAGTCTGGAGTTTGACGATGAGGGTCGTCCAATGATGGGTCGCTCCGTGCTCGTGGACGAAGACGCGATTCTGGAAGACAAGATTGAGAGTCTGCTGGGGGCTCCTGCGGAGTCCACGAAGCCGATTGTGTTCTCCACGGAACAGCAGCAGATTGCCTACCAGGTTCTCAAGCAGGTTGTGGACCGTCTGGGAATCCAGGTGACAGAGACATCCTACAGAACAATAGTAAATCGCATTGAGAATGAAATTTTAAAACTCCAGTCTCGCATCGACTACGAAAAGATGCAGAAGGCCCAGAAGGCTCGCGGAGTGGCGATTCCAGACTACGATGTCTACATCAATCGCAGATTGGTGCTCCTCGTAGGTGCGTATTTACTGATTGAAATCCAGACCAACATTCCTGGATACACGGTCCGCTACAAGCTGCCTGGTTGCAAACCTGGCTTTTCTGGATTTCCGATTGGAAAAGACACAGACATGACGGGTCTCACGTATGTGGCGTGCGCGATTGCGGGGATTCAGAAGAACGAGGCTCCATGGAATTTGACTGGATTCTTGAAGGAGAAGAGTGAGGCGAAACGAACGGAGGGCATTGCGAAACTGATGACGGAGCGTGTGAAGGAAATCATCACAAATAGCGAGATTCAGCGGGATTTGGAGATGAAGAAGGAATACTTTGAGAAGACGACAGGCGAGCAGTCCTTTGACGAGGGTCTGGTGGAGACAGTTCCACCTGGATTCACACCCGAGCAAGTGTCTCCTACTGCAGAAAAGGGGGCTCCTGTTGCGGAGGCTGCGAATGAGAGAGAGAAGGCTCGTGCGTGGATTCTCCAGGCAAATGATTTCGCAAAGGAGTCTGTTTTCATGGGAGCGACCTGCTGCTACCACCCGTTGTCTGAGCCTCTGAAATACTGGCAAAGCAAAGAGAAGGAGCTGGTTCCTCTTCCTGGACCGGCCGCTCCGCAAGGCATGAAGAAATCCAATCTCGTCGTCCATTTCAAGCCGCGGCGGCTCGATACACCTCGCGTGGTCGCAAAAGAGGACCTCTACTACCGCATTTTCTTGAAACTGTGTTATGACCGTGCGAATCCTGAGCGCTATGGCCTTCCTCACGAGCCAGGATACGACAACCGCTGCCCCCACTGCGGTCTCAGTTTCCCAAAGAGTTGGGATTTGGTGTCTCTGGAAGAAGGGAAGCTGGCCTTGGAGACGCAGAATGTGGATACGAGCCAGGAGGCATTCCAGAGTCTGTTGGATGAGAGCCATCGCAAATACAGTGCGCGGATGAGTGCTGCTATTGTACCTGTGCGGTCAACGGCTCTTCTTCAGAAATTGCTCGAGCTCAGTCCCTCTCCGTTTGAGTCGTGGCGTCCACTGCTGGCGGAGCTCATTACCAATATCCAGACTCTTCCTGAAAACAAGCCTGTGGATGAGATTGAGATTGCGGCGATGTATGGGTCTCTTTCCAACATGGCAGAGGCATTCAAGCAGGAATTGGTGGCCCGCCTCGGCCAAGCGAATGCGGAGGTGTTGGAGCAGCTTGCGAGCCAGCCTCCGTATTCTTTGGTGGAGAGTCTCCGCACTTATTTTTTCCTCTCGTTCCAGCGCGGATTGCTGAAATATTCTGTGACACCCAAGGTCCAGGTTTCCTACAATCTGGGTCCAGGAACTGTGGAGGATATTGAAAAGGTGTTGACAAATCACCTCCTCTACATTTCCACAATTGTGGAGAAGTTAGCAAGTGGGCGGACACGGGCGAAAATCCTGTATGCGAAAAATCAGCTCGGCGTCCTCCTGCCACTTCTCAAGAATCACGTGCGTGCTCCTCTTCTTCCAGGCGGGTCGATTGGACTTCCCTACATGGTGAAGGCGGCCATTCTTGGAATTTTCGCAGAATTGGTGGACCCCAATCGCATTCCTCCTGGAGTGGAATTTGAAGAGGCAGGTATTGCGGACAATGCGAGAGGAACAATGGAAATTCTGAAACTCTGTATTACCCAGTATAGCAGCGAAGGACTAAATTACACTCCCGCCCAGATTAAGGCGATGATGGCAAGGCGCGATGAGATTGAAAAAATGCGTATCATTACACGCCTCGATAGAATGAGTCCTGATGAGAAGCGTGTGGAACTCATCAACAAGCGTCTCGGCTTGGGTGATTGGGCGATTGGTGGCACGAAACTCATCTATGCGTATGACAAGGACCAATATGAGAGGGAGCGGTTGGAGAGAAGTGAGATGGAGAATTTCGCTGCGACAGTAGAAGGGGGTGGAGAAGAACCTGTGGTGCCGGCTGGGCGACCTGCGGATGGGGCTGGCCTCTACAATTTCGGAGAGGAAGCCTATGGAGAAAATTCAGGATATGACATCCAACCGCCCGCGGCGGCCGATGATGGAGACGAAGAGCCGATGGACCGCACCTATTGTGCCTAAGCGCCAACGCCATCGCCACCCTATGCGAAATCCAAAATCGGAACAGTGTTGTTAACAGTAGTATACCACTTGTAGACATCATGGTCCTTGTAAGTGTAAAAGAGTTCCGTACACTTTGAATAATTTTCCTGTGTGATATGCTTCACATCGTACAGGACCTTTAGAATGACTCGTAGCTTTGTGAGAAGACCTGCCATAATATCGGATGGAGGAGTGCTGTCTCCATATCCACCTGAATGGAAGAGAACTGTCTCTCCTCGCAGGCGGCGGCGGTAATCCACGTGATACTGATTCAAAAGCTGCTTGAATTCACGAATAAGATGATACTTGATTGCTGTATCCATCTTGGTATCAATTCCAATCAAAGAATGGAGGTGATGTGGTCCGAGGAGAAGCAGATTGTAGAAATCGCCTGAGGGCGACTGGAACGGCGCATGCTTCTCCAGATTCGTACAACATCCTGAGTCCATGCCATACGTAATATCAAAGAGAATATTCTTCAGAAATCGCTTCTTGAAGGGCGACGCGGTATAGAGGCTCTTGAAGAGAGAATCCAAATCGTGGCCTGTGAACTCCTGGACCACGAGCTTCTGGTCCAGTGGCTCCTCTCCCTGAAGAATGCTGTCTACCAGAGTTTCAAGGACCCACTCGTCATTTCCAGGATAGACAGGTGACGGATGGTGAAACATCTCCGCGCACAGAAGAATCTCGATGGAATAGGAATTGGAGCGCCAGACAGAGGTCGTCGCCGACTCCACGCGATAGAAATCAAGCTCGCTGAAATAGGCTTGAATCTCCTCCTCGTACTTTGAGAAGGCAGGGTCAAAATGGATACAACGGAACGTCTCTCTGGGATGCTCTGTCATCCATGTCCGCAGAAAGGCAGGCAGCAGCTGGTCTCGCGAGAGAGTCAAATCCGCACCCCATGAGTGAGGACAGGAGCCAATCGCAAAATAAGTGTACTTCACGGGATTGCTGGAAACATAGTGAAGGAGCTGATTCATGGAGAGAGGAGTGTGAGGGCGAACTTCGCCTACACATGCGTCAATTTTTCCTGCGCGAACTGATAGGCTGGTGAAATCTCTCTGCTTCATCACAGAATGAGAGTTCTTCTCTTAGCCGCAATCTTATATTTGCTTTCAGTGGTTGCGATTCTGTATGTGAAGCCGGCTCTGATGTTCCGCGAGGACGGTACATGGAAAGAGTTCGGCCTCCATGAGAGCGACCAACACACACCCTTTCCGTTTTGGATGTTCTGTCTTCTGTCCGCATTACTATCATACGGAGTCAGCAGATTCCTCATCTCTTCTGCGACAGGGGAAGGGACACTTGTGGCGGCGGCACAGGAAACAATCCCGACACCTTTACAATTGCCGAAGCGGGCAAATACAATTGTAGAGACATTGAAACCAGGATATTATGTATTGAATCGTGAGGGCTCGGCCGCAGAGGGTGTTCCACGCTATATTTACATTGGTGAGGCACCGCTGGAAAATTCCTCGGAGCGTTGAATTCGTAATCCGGCATAGACTTGAAGAAGAAATGTGCTGAGGGCGATTCCAATGAGAAACATTCCGAACATGAGATTCATGTCTCCGAAAAAATCAGGATGAAGATATTCTAGCGGCAAGACACTGATGCTAATGGCAATAATTCCCGCCGCAGGATACCAGCACCATTGAAAGGCTCGTTTCCAATTCACCTCTTTTCTGGAAATGTAGAGAATGGACGCATTTGCCAGAAAACTGAGAAGCATAGACAAAAAAGGGAGTAGACAAAATCCCACGAAGCCGAAGAGAATTGTCGTTAGACTTGGAAAGAGCAGTGCGAGTCCAAGTCCAATTACACTAATGAAAATTGAACTTACGATGGCAAAGATGAGACGTATTGCATATTCGAGTTGTTCTGAGTGCGACTTCATTTGGCACGCAACAATTCCTGTATAAAAAGAGGGATTTCCTTTAGGAAGATGGCACAGGCAACTCCACCTGAAATCCCCTATGATTCAAAAACCGCGGCACTCATTCAGGATTTCTACAAAAAGCAGTCGTCCAAGAAAGGGAATTTGTATAAAGTTTCCGATGACGGAAAGCTCCAAATCTTCGCACCCAAGGACGGCTCTCTTCAGCAGTCAATTGAATTGAAGGTGTTTCGCCCCATTACTGAGGAAGAACGCGAGGCCCAGGAGCAGGAGAGACTCGACAAACTTGCAACATTGGATATCTTGTATGAAAATGCGAAAGACACTCTTCGCCAGGCCCTGGCACAGTACAAAGAAACCGGCCAAACCATGCCTGTTCTGGAGGCGTCCAAGGAGCTCCAGACTCTGGAATTCCGCCGTGTGAAGGTTCGCTCCGCTGTTCGCGACATTCGTCTGATTCCGAATCCCGTCACGAGCCAAGTTCTGTTTGACGAGCCATATGAAACCCGCAAATTGTTCGGAGCTCA
>JACCDX010431953.1_pt1 | contig 25661 bp, 21 predicted proteins | sample 7449681 | NCBI WGS metagenome assembly JACCDX01 (sample SAMN15323450, study PRJNA562643) | freshwater metagenome | isolation source: river surface water | place: USA:Blue River Watershed | collected 2017-08-18
CAGTAAAGCCATTGCACTGTTCGCAATGCTGCAACCTTTCTACAGCATTCGTGAGGGCCTCACCCAGTTGCTGGGCTGCCTGTAAATCATGCTGCAAGAGGTGGTACGCCATCCGTCGTGCCGTGCGTACTCCCACCCCTGGGAGACGTTTCAAGGCGTCAACCAATGCTAAAAGTGGCTGCGGCTCGGGCGAAGAGTTTTCCATAAATGAAATTAGAACGGCAACTTCATTCCAGGTGGCAATGGCATGCCCGCTGTCACGGCGGCCATCTTCTCGGACGAAGTCGCTTCGGCCTTGCGTAAGGCGTCATTGAACGCTGCAGCCACCAGGTCTTCAAGCATATCTTTATCATCAGCAAGCAAACTGGGATCAATCGCCACGCGCTTCACATCATGACGACATGTCATCGTCACCTTAACCAACCCACCGCCCGACGCGCCTTCGACTTGAATCTCAGCAAGTGCGTCCTGCGCTTTCTTCATATTTTCTTGCATCTGTTGCGCTTGACGCATCAAACCAGCAATTTGACCTTTCATCATGATAGAAATTCCTAAATACGGATGAATTAAATTGAATTGGACTGCCCAGGGCGAATAGAGCCTGGCACGATCTGAGCGCCGAAATCTTTCACCAAGGCTTGTACGAACGGATCAACTTGAACGGATGCTTCAGCATCCTGTTGGCGGGTCTCTTGCTCGGCCTGATCGAGCGCATGCGCAGAGTGTCCCTGCACTTCTCCCACCTCGAATGAAACCTGCACATCTTGACCAAAGAACTCTTTAAGCACGACGCGCAGCCTCTCGGCGTGCACGCCATCCGAGAGCGCTTTGTTCGGTACGCGCAGCAGGATTGCACGCCCTTTGACTGACACACACTCAGACTGACGGGCAAGTTGCTGCGCCATCCCGGTCAAGGGCAGTTTCGCAGAGAACGCAGCCCAAGACTCCGGCAGGACGACATCGACGTTAGCGCTCGCGGTCACGACTGGTTTAGCGGCAACAGGCTCCACAGCGACATCTGCACGAGCAACGGGCGCAGGAGTAGTCGGTGCACGCAACGACGGCGCCATCACAGTTTTCGCGGGCGCAACCGTGGCAGGCGCGGCAGCTGATTCATTGCGAACAATAGTTTCGGATTGCTGTGGGCCACCAGGCACTAATGCCAACATGCGCAAACAGGCCATGACAAAACCCGCGTACTCATCGGGCGCCAGCACTAATTCGTTACGACTATGTACAGCGACGGTGTAAAACAACTGGACCACATCTGGATGCATGCTCGTCGCGAAGCGCGCTAAATCACTCGCGATCGGATCCGTTTGGTCCAGAGCTTGAGAAACTCTCTGGACAATCGCGATACGAGACAGCATCACAGCCAAATCCGCCAAAGCGGCTCGGTACGATAAGCCTCGCGTCGCCAATTCGTCGGCGATCTCAAGGACCATCGGTGCTTGTCCACTCTGGAGCGCGTCGAGCAATCTCACGAGATGCCGCTGATCAATGGTGCCCAACATACCCCGCACAGCTTCCTCAGTCAGGTTACCAGCGCTATATGCGATGGCCTGATCAGTCAGCGAGAGCGCGTCACGCATCGATCCTGCAGCGGCCTGCCCGAGCAATCTCAGTGCTGGGACCTCGTAGGGCATCTGCTCTTGAGCAAGGACGTTCTCGAGGTGGCCAACAATCGCCTCGCCTGGCATCTGCTTGAGATTGAACTGCAAACAACGCGACAACACGGTGACCGGTATTTTTTGAGGATCAGTCGTGGCCAAAATGAATTTGACGTGTGGTGGTGGCTCTTCTAGGGTTTTAAGCATCGCGTTAAACGCGTGCCCAGTCAGCATATGGACTTCGTCGATCATGTAGACCTTAAAGCGACCGGCTCCGGGCGAGTACACAGCTTGCTCAAGCAGCTGTGTCATTTCCTCTACGCCTCGGTTCGACGCTGCATCTAATTCAAGGTAGTCGACAAACCGACCCTCGTCGATTTCAGTGCATGCCTGGCACACGCCGCACGGTGTTGCAGTGATTCCCTTCTCGCAATTGAGCGATTTGGCCAGAATGCGCGATAGCGTGGTTTTGCCCACACCTCGTGTGCCAGTAAACAACCAGGCGTGATGCAAGCGTTGCGTCGTCAACGCATGCGTGAGTGCACGGACAACGTGATCCTGTCCGACCAGAGTATCGAACGAACGGGGACGCCATTTGCGCGCAAGGACCAGATAACTCATGAGCTGTACCGACCACAAACGGAAATTAGAGAGGCGAGCCTGACTTCGGCACTAGTTCTGCACGACTATGGCTGCTTCGTTCCCGACCTGACCAGGTTTGCCGCCGAACCATGCGAAGGGGCCCGCCAACCTCAATTCTAGCAGGGCTAGCTGCTGACGCGCGGATCAAAGTCAAACCACAGGTCATCACGCGGAAAATAAAGAGCAGCGCGCGCTTGACGACCATCTAAAGCATTGACATGCTCGCAATACCGTGTCAACTGTGGCGCGTATCGCGCTAACATACGCGCCCCGAACTCCTCTCGGCTCTCCTGCGGTGCAGGACGGCCGGTTTTGTAATCTACGACCAGCCACCCTTCTGGCAAGGATATGGCCAAATCGAGTACCGAAACTTTCCCTGAGGAGTCGAGTAAAGCCCACTCACGACGCGCGTCCATGCGTACCAACAAGTCTCGCCCTCGTTCATTGGTCATCATAGCCACTAATGTTTCGAGCACCTCATTTGCCAGATCCGCAATGTCATTGCGAGGCAAACCAAGCTGAAGGCATTGCAATTCAATTCGAGGGCGCTGCGCGCGTAGTTTGTCGACGGTCCACGCACGACCAGACTGACGACCCAGGTGATCTAACCAAGAGTGAATTAACGTGCCTAAAACTCTGTCGTGAGACTTTGTCGCTAACAAAACGAAAGGCTGAGCATAGTTAACTCTGGCCGAACTCAATTTACTCCTTGTAATTTTCGCTTGTTCACTCTGCATATTCAGCTCAGCAACGTCTCGCCTCAGTAACTCGACTCCTTGATGAGCCGGCACTACCGCTGGGGCATGCTCAGCTTGTAATAGATCGGCAGGTACTTCTAATGCAGGCCAACTAGACCACAAACGACTGAGCAAACTACCCGTCGCAGGTTTGGCGGGCGAGCCATCTTTGATCGACACATCCGCCACGAGGTGTAACTGCTCCTTCGCGCGCGTAGCCGCGACATAAAGTAGGCGATCCAGCTCGAAATCTCCGCGACGCTTTTCACGTAATCCAAGGTAGCGAGAAATAGGATCGTGGCCCTCTTGGGCGCGCGGCTTAATTGGACCAAGCATGAGCTTCGAGCCCACTTGCTCAAAATAAACCAAAGGCACCTTATCGCTGGTGGATCCATGATGCAAACCGTACAAAATGACAGACTCGAACTGTAAGCCTTTGCACTTATGCATCGTCATCACCTCAACCGCCTGAGAATCTGTTCCAGGAGAGGCAAACAGTTTTTTAAGCTGCTTCTCGAGCGCACCGATATCCAATCCGCCATAGGGCGCTAATTTCTCAATCAGCTCAAACAAACTCTCCGCATCAAGTAAATCCGCAGGAGATTGTGCCAAAGCCGGTCCACCAAGATCCCGCCACAGTCGCTGAATACGCGCCGCAAACGGCAAAACGTCTTCATCTTCAAGAGCATCCAACAGAATAGGTGCAATCGCTACCAAACGCTCAAACTGTGAAGGCTCTAATATCTGCTCGGCTTGGCACGACCGTTCACCGGCTTGGGCCCGCAACATACGTTGCAAGACCTGTGGAATAGAAACTTTCTTGTCCGATGAAAACAGCGCATGCAAACTACTCAGCGACAAGCCGCAATAGGCAGATCTCAACACCGACACCCAGGCCGCGCGATCACCAGGATGGGTCATCGCGCGAACAATCTGAACCAGATCAATGACATAGGGTCGCTTATCAAGCGGAACGAGGTCAACAGCTCGGCAAGCTATGCCAGACTGGGTCAACAAGCGCGTGACATCCCTGAGGTGCGCACGAGCACGCACCAACACGGCAACTGGGTGTGGTGCACTTGAAAAACGAGTGAGCGCGTCTCGCACTAGTTCGACCACAATGTGTTCAGTCGTGCGGGGCGATCCGACCCAAGCATGATGAAACTGCACTGCATGACCGTCTGTATGCGCCTTGAATGGTTCAGAGGGTGCATAGGAGATCGCACCTACCTCTGCATCATCATCCTGCGGAAATATCGGAGCAAAGGTCTTATTCACCCAGCGGACGATTCCCGCCTGGGATCGAAAGTTATCACTTAACTGCAGGTAGTCCGGAATAAGACTGTCGTCCCGAAACGCACGCAACCCATGGTCGCGCACTTGTAAAAACAAACTGACGTTGGCTTTACGGAAGCGATAGATGGACTGCATCGGATCGCCGACAAAAAAAACCGTTCGTCCATCACCGGGTTGCCACCCCGCTGTGATTTTTTCAATTAACTGAATCTGCGATTGACTCGTATCTTGAAACTCATCGATCAACAAATGCTGAATATTCGTATCAAGGCGCAGCAGCAATTCACTTGGCTGATCCACCCGACCGAGAGCCAGGTCCGCTCTGCGTGCGATTTCCGTGAAATCAACCTCACCTGCACGCATGAATTGGAGCGTTAATTGTGCAGCAGCCAAGCGCAAGCACTCCAGTTGCGCTTGCAAAATCTCCCACTGCTCTTGGCTAAATTCAGGATACGGTGTGTCGCCAATCTCGGCTAAGCGCTGCACCCATTCTTGTACAGGCTCGCCATGAAACCGTGCGAGCCAGTCTGAAAAAGCTCTTTTGGCCAGCGCAAATGCCGGCTCCGCCGGGAAACCAATCCTTACGTTGACCTGCACACGGACAGTTTTCTTGGCGCCCGCAGTAAGCAACAGTGCGGCCAGTCCTCGCCAACGAGGAAGCTCCGGCGCCGTCGCCTCGAGCGGCTCTCCATCCCAATCTAGCAAGGAACAAACTGGATGATCTGGCGCTTCCTGCATTAAGTTATCTGCCGCAATTCGAGCTAACGGCGCTAACTCTTGCGACCACCCAGCAGGCATCGCAGCAAGCAGCCGCTCCAACTGTTGCGTCACTGTTTCCTCAAAATTGCTTTCCAAAAGAGCACGATCATCAACCTCATGCACAAGCGACAACCACTGGTCGCGCTGTGCGAGCATACCGGCCAGGGCATCGCAGCTTGCTTGCACATCCAAGTCCATATGCTCAAGCAGCCGACGAACGCCTTGCTCCCGATCGGCCATCGAAATAGTCGCGCGTGCAGCAGCCTGATAATGAATCTCGGGATCCTCCGCCACATTTGGCACACCGCCCATCGAAGACAGCCAAGGCATACTTCGGACTAGGCTCGAACAAAAAGAATCGATCGTTCGAATCGATAAGCGCGCTGGATAGCTCAGCAGATTCCAACCGAGCTCCTTGTCGCGCTCAAGTGCTTCGCGTGCGAGCATCCAACTACGTCGGTCATGCTCAGCGTCCGGGGGAATATCTGAAGCAATGGCATCAGATAGTTTTTTGAGCACTCGATCATGCATCTCAGAAGCGGCCTTCCGAGTAAACGTGATCGCGACAATCTCCTCCGGCTTTCGAACCGTAGCTAATAGAGCGAGAATACGGTCTGTTAGTAGCTCCGTCTTCCCCGATCCGGCAGGCGCTTGCACCAAGAATGAGCATCGCGGATCAATCGCCTTGAGGCGAACTGCCGCGTCTGAGGGCTTACGCTCAGAGACCGTCATCGCCATCCCCCTGAGAGTCTTCTTCAACCTGATCGTAATATCTCAACAACGGCAAGATATCGCAGTAAGCGAGATCTGATCCTTTCCACGATTGATTCAGCGCATGCCCCTGAACAAACTCTTCAGCAAGCGTATCGATAACAGACCGCAACCGTGACAACATGCAAGACCAGTTCGCGTCTTGATATTTAGCTTTCGTCAGTGTCTTTAAGCCGCTTAAGCCAAGATCATCGTGCTCGGTCAAGCCCAATGCCGCGCAGCCCTTGGCGTGCAAACGCACCAACATGAGCGCGCTGATGTGGTCTTGAATATCACCTTCGCTCGTGGGCTGTCCAGCTAGCATTGCTGCATAGACAGGCACCTGCAAATTCACCGGACGCGCTCTCTCCCAGTCACTCACGACGTTCGGCAACAGCTGCCCCGTCTTGTAGTCAATCACTGCTACATGCTTGGATCCATCACTACTATGCTCGGAGACGAGATGATCGAGACGATCCAAACGCACGTCTAAAGTTAGTCCATTGATGTCGAGCTGTCGCTTTTGTTCGATTTCTTGGACAACAAACGGCGCGCGCTCTGCCTCCATGCGTAACCAGTCGTAAACAACCGTGATTGCACGTCTAACCTCCAACTCACGCAAAGTGACATCAAACGCATTGAGTTCTCTAATCGCCACCGCATTCACAATTTGCTCAAGTTGCGACAATAGGGTGGAGGATTTAATCGCGTCCTTCAACTCGCTCTGATCTCGCAATGATTCCCATACGCGCTCCATAACACCATGCAGGAACTTGCCACGCAATGCCATTTGGGGGAGATCGCTGTACGCGGACAAGCCGTTGAGACCTAAGCGATACCGAAAAAACGCCCACAAAGGATTGATCGCCTGGGTCTCGAGTACAGATACTCCACCCTGGACTTTTTCGCCCGCGCCGAGTGGTGGACCTTGATCATCACGCCAGACTTCCAGCTTGGCCCCCTCCCACACATCTGAGATTGCAAGCATTTCATGCGTAAACGATTGAGCGACTTTAACTCCTTGAATGAGGGGCGAAGGACGAAGCTCTCGTTCTCCCTCAAAGCGCGGTGCGCTCAACGTTAAAACGGGAGCAACCTTGCACAAGTTTGAAAAAATTTGATGCGCCCATTGCCTCTCGCGCTCGGGGGTTGCACGCGGTGCCTGAGCGCGTCGCAGCGCTGCCATGGGAACCAAAGGATTCGGCTTTGTGGCAGCAGGCAGCACTTCGTCCGTCAAGCCAAGCATCCACACACCATCCCACTGCCCGCCCTCTGCCTCTAGGAGACCTAACACATCGAGACGAGCGTTAGGATCTCGCTGGGGTTGAAACATTGTGGAGCGCGCTAGTCGACCAAGAAGATTCAATGCGTCTGACGCGCTCGTACTGGCGAACAACCCACTCAGCAATTCGAAGCGATCAAGCAACGCATCAAAGGCCTCGAGTACTTGGTACATCGCCGAACTCTGCGCACCACTTCCTGGAAATCCCAACATTGCGAGCGTCGTTCTGAAGATGTCCGCCCAACGATGAATCTCCAACGTTTTAGGCAGAGCCTGCCAGTCCTGCCAAGCCCTATGCCAGGCAGGTGATAACTGCTGAAGTGGCTGGATAGCCAACGCCCAAGACGCAAATGAGATGTGGCTTGTTTGCCAATCACGCCAACCAGCATCTACCATTGCGCGTGCCCCTAACTCTGCGTGATGCCCCGCACAATGACCTGCCAAAAGCGCAGCACCAAGATCTGCGGCCGCCGCACCAAACTGCTCTTTCATAAGAACAAAAGTACGCAGCCATGCAAGCGCGGCCCGGCATACCGCCCACTCAGACAGCGGACGCGCGACCGCTACGTTAAAGGCATGCACGCTATGGCCATGACTGTCGCTTAAACTTTTTTCAAGCATGCGTCTGGCAAAGGCTACCTGCGCATCTAACGAGACCGCCACGATGGCAAAACGTCCGTCTGGCCGAGTGTCTAACTGCGCGCGCGCCCACTTTGCAGCAGCTAACCACTCGGTCTGCGTGGTGTCAGTATCAACGCGCGTGACCTCACTGTCTGGTGGCAAATCTTCAACCAAGGTTGCAACTTCAACGCCACGCGCGACAAGGGCATCCAGAAAAATTCCCATGCGTGGAGAAATCTCGGTGAACCCGGCAAGAACGACCTGAGCAGGTAATGGCAGACCGCTTTCCACATGCAAAATCAAGCGGGTCAAGGCGCTACTTTGGTCAATCGCATCCAACCGATGTAATCGTTCACGATAAGCATCGCGCCACTGACGGAATCGATCGTATTCCTCGGTATGTTCATGCTCAAAAACGGCGATATTCCACTCTTCAATCAACTGGTCTGCCGCCAGCGCCATCGCAGCAGCTTGATGAACATCAAGTAGGGCACTCTCGCCCTCAACTTGTTCGATCACCTGCGCCCATACAAGTTGGGCCTCAAAGCTATCGAGCAGTCGCGCATGCGTGCGCAGAGACTCTTCAAATCCAGCGCGGTCTAACTGATGCGTCACCCAACCAGACCAGGGCATCACCTGCGGCATCTCAGCAACAAGCTGGCCTCGCGCGACCAGCTGCTGTGACAGCACCTGAATGATTCTTCGTGCTAAGCGGTTATTGACCGTTAAGACAGATATGTGTTTTACAGACGTTGTTCCAAGTGCCGAGGCATGGAAAACCGGATATTGCGTCAATGTTTGCATGACGCGTAAATTAGAAGCCGCATAGTGCGGCGATACTTTCCCAGTTCAACCGCATACCCGGGGTGGTGTAGCCAACAAGACCCAAAACAAGAACGATACCTAGTATCGTTCCTGCAGCAAACCAAACTAAACGTTTCTTTGAGCGGTCTTGCATATCACTCCAAAAGAACTATGCAGCTTTAGCGAGTTGTTGAACGTTGATTGGTGTCTCACGGACAGGCAAGCATAGCGCAGCAGCCATCAATGCCAACGCAATTCCAATCCACCACACTAAGTCATAACTACCGGTGACGGCCTGAACCCGACCGCCGAGCCATACACCTGTGAAGCTACCGAGTTGATGACCCAAAAAAACCATCCCAGATAAGGTCGCCGCAAAGCGCAATCCATAAATTTGTCCGATCAATCCTTGCGTCAAGGGTACTGTGCCAAGCCAAAAGACACCCATCCATGCGGCAAAAACATAGATGACCCATGGCGAGGTCGGCATTACCAGAACCCAAATCAGTCCAACCGCACGCAATGCGTATATACCTGCCAGCAGATTTTTCTTGCTATGGGTTCCACCTAGCTTTCCAGCCGAGAAAGAGCCAAACACATTGAACAAGCCAATTAATCCAATCGCAAACGCACCCGTGCTTGCATTCAATCCCTTATCAACGACAAAGGCCGGCAGGTGCAAAGTGATAAATGCCGTGTGAAATCCACAAACGAAATAGCCCCAGAACAAAAAGTGAAAGGTGGGGTGCCTCAAGGCCTGCCCGATAGCAGAGAACATAGACTGCTGCGGTCCGGTATTTGCACCAGGTTTACCACGTAAAAACCATGCCAAGGGCAGCGTGGCCGCCAACACCATTGACAGTACAAGATAAGCACCAGTCCAATCCAAGGAGTCAATCAATAATTGTCCGGTGGGAACCACCAAGAACTGCCCTAACGATCCACCAGCGCTTGCAATGCCCATGGCGGTGCTACGCGATGAGAGGGGAACTGTCCGGGCGATAACCGGCAGAATGACAGCGAAGGTCGTGCCCGCTTGCCCCAAACCAATCAACACTCCAGCGCTGAAGTAAAACTCTAGCTCCGATGAGGAGAAGCGCGTTCCCAGCAAGCCTAACGCATAGAACGCAGCGCACAAGGCGATTGTCCTCCCCGAACCTAAACGATCCGCCATCATGCCCGCGCCAATTGCCCCAAACCCCCAGACCAAGTTCTGCAAAGCGAAGGCCATTGAGAATACTTCTCGCCCCCACCCTCGCTCTAAGCCCATCGGTTGAATAAACAGACCGATCGTGGCGCGTATACCCATCGCAAGCAGCACAATCAAGGTGCCCAACAGAATCGTTCTGAGAGCCAAGGGGTTATCCAGCAAGCCGGGATTACGATCTTCTGCGTGTGGCGTCATGATGTGGTGATGCGTAAAAGAGAGTCAATGGCGCCGCCGAGACGAATCGAACGTCCGACTCCCTTCTTAGGAGGAAGGTACTCTATCCACTGAGTTACGGCGGCGTAGCCCTAGTTTAGCAAGGTGCGTACTTTGAGTCGCCCGAATCAGCCTCTCGGATGGTGCTGGGCGTGTAGTGATTTGAGTCGTTCACGTGCCACATGCGTATAAATTTGGGTCGTTGAGATGTCTGCATGGCCAAGCAACATCTGCACAACGCGTAAATCAGCGCCGTGGTTAAGTAAATGGGTCGCAAACGCATGGCGCAACACATGCGGAGATAGAGGTGCGTGGATACCCGCCAATATCGCGTATTTCTTAATCAGCAACCAAAATGACTGACGCGTCATAGGCTGAGCTCGCGCTGTGACAAATAGCGCCGGGGCGGTACGGGCTCCCATGAGCGCCGGCCTAGAGTCTTTCAAATAAGTGGTAATCCAGTGAGCAGCCTCAGCACCGAGCGGAACGAGACGATCCTTGCCGCCTTTGCCCTGCACCACGCGCACCACACCGTCCCCCAAACTCACATCAAGCACCGCCAAGCCTACCAACTCCGAAACCCGCAGACCAGTCGCGTAGAGAACTTCCAACATTGCGCGATCACGCAACCCGCGCGGCGTATGGAGCGGTGGCTGCTTTAGCAAGGCATCAACCTGCGCTTCTGACAGTGTCTTGGGAATACGTAGCGCCTGGCGCGCCGAGGTCAACTGCAAACAAGGATCGATCTGGACGCGCTGATGACGGAGCGCCCACAAGTAATAACGCCGGAGCGTGGCGAGCCTTCGGTTCGCAGTGCTCGGTTTCGTTTCTGAATGTTTCGCTGCGAACCAAGCCTGCAGATCACCCGCTTGCGCGTGATCGATGTCCATGCCACGCTCAATCTTTAGCCACTGCTCAAATGCAACCAGATCTCGACGGTAAGCCGCGAGTGTATTGGCCGACAACCCGTCTTCGAGCCAGACGGCATCGATAAAAGCACTAACTGCAGGGGACTCGGATGCACTCATCGCCAGACGATAGTAGCATTCAGTCCAGTCATCTCTATTACGAGTAACTGCTCGCATGCCAATATGCAACAGCAGCGCTAATTTCAAAAAACAACATGACCCCAGCCACACTCACCGTAGAACTTGTTGATGAACATGCGACCGACACACTTGGTCAAGCGCTTGCAAATCTTGCTGCGGATCTGAAACCGGCTGCTGAGGGCAACATGCTGCCCGGTCCCTTGGCCGGCGGACGCATACACCTAAAAGGTGACTTAGGAGCAGGCAAGACGACCTTGGTTCGCGCTTTTTTGCGGCAATGCAGCATTTCTGGCCGAATTAAGAGTCCAAGTTATGCACTACTTGAATCTTATGAAGTTTCTAACTTATACTTCTATCATCTTGATTTTTATAGATTTAGCGAAGATGCCGATTGGTTAGACGCTGGCTTTCGAGATCTCTTTAAAAACAACGCGCTCATTTTGATTGAATGGCCGGAGCGCGCGGGCAATTTGCTGAGCGACCCAGACTTGTTGATTGGGCTCAGTTATGCCGGATCAGGCCGCATAGCGACTCTTAGTGCGTATTCAGAAAAAGGGCTTTCATGGATCAACGCTTTGCCTCCTCTTTTGACGAGCCTTCGTCAAACACACGAGCGCTAAGCCGACGTCGCCTTTTAGGCGCCGCCACGACCCTTCTATTGCTTCCTGTTTTGCCTCGCATTGCAATGGCAGCGCAATTGCTTGCAGTGCGTACATGGCCCGCCGACGATTACACACGTGTAACACTCGAGCTCGACAGCGAATTACGTGCGGAACATTTCACGCTTGAGAATCCACATCGCATGGTCGTTGACATTCAAGGCATGGACGTCAACCCTGCACTCAACGAGTTAGTGCGTAAAGTCCGACCGGACGATCCATACATTCGCTCTCTGCGCGTCGCACAGAATCGTGCCAACGTTGTGCGTATTGTGTTCGATTTAAAACAAGCGATCGCACCTCAAGTGTTTACGCTCAAACCAGTCGGCAATTACAAGTTCAGACTGGTTCTCGATTTGTATCCGAAAAACGCGCAAGATCCCCTCGCGGCGCTTCTAAAAAAGAACCCGCAGAAAATGGAAGAGGATCCTCTAGCACGCATCCTTGAGGACATTGGACGCAATCCAAAAGGAACTGGCATAGCGCCCGCGCCCGTCATCCCGAATTCGATTGCGCCTCCGCTCGAAGCGAAAGTCGCTCCGCAACCAAACAACCGACGCGGCCGCACGATTACTGTGGCGCTGGACCCAGGACACGGCGGTGAAGATCCCGGTGCAATCGGCAAAGGCGGCACTTACGAAAAAGATGTCGTACTGGCGATTGCACAAAAACTGAAAGCACGTATCGATGCCACACCCGGCATGCGTGCCTATCTGACCCGAGATGGCGACTACTTTGTTCCTTTACATGTACGCGTCGAAAAAGCGCGACGCGTAAAAGCCGATTTATTCGTATCAATTCACGCTGACGCCTTCGTCCGTCCAACTGCAGGCGGCAGCTCCGTCTATGTACTTTCAGAGCGCGGCGCATCAAGCACAGCCGCCAGCTGGCTCGCGCAAAAGGAAAACGCCGCCGACCTGATTGGTGGAATCAACCTGAGCGTACAGAATCAGAACGTTGCAAAAATTTTGCTCGATCTCTCGACCACGGCACAGATCAAAGACTCTACCAATCTAGCGACTCGAATGCTCGACGAACTCAAAAACGTCTATCGTTTACATAAGCCACAAGTTGAGTCTGCTGGTTTTGCGGTTCTCAAGGCACCTGACATGCCATCAATACTCGTCGAGACCGCTTTTATTAGCAATCCCGAAGAAGAGCGCATGCTGCGTAGCCCAAGCTCTCAAGACAAATTTGCCCAAGCACTGCATGGCGGCATCACTCGTTTCTTTGTAGCAAACCCACACCTGATCGCCTCGCGATAACTTTTAAGCGCGGGAGCCTCGACAAGGCTCTAAAATAGGTGCTTCATGTTTGTTGCACCCACCATGTCGAACCGTCGTCCAATTTGCGCCCTCCCCGACTTACTCATCAGCCAAATCGCGGCCGGCGAGGTGATCGAGCGCCCGGCCTCTGTTCTCAAAGAACTCGTGGAGAATGCAGTAGATGCTGGCGCACAAGCAGTAGAAATCCGCTTAGAGGCGGGCGGCATCAGAAGAATCGCAGTGATTGATGATGGCATTGGAATTCCAGCAAACGAACTTGCCTTGGCCCTCACGCGTCACGCCACAAGCAAAATCACATCGCTGGATGAACTTGAATCAGTGCACTCGATGGGCTTTCGCGGTGAAGCACTTGCATCCATTGCGGCCGTTTCACAACTCACACTTATCTCACGCACACGCGATGCGGCTCACGCTTGGTCCTTAGCGCCCGGCACAACCGAACCTGCGCCGGCGGCTGGAGCACAGGGCACAACCGTAGAGGTGAAATATTTGTTTGATGCTGTCCCAGCACGCAGAAAATTTTTGCGCGCTGAGGCAACAGAGTTTGGTCACTGCATCGATGCGATCGAACGCATTGCGCTGGCATTCCCAGACGTGAGCTTTCGAGTCTTTCATAACGATCGCGCAGTTCGTCAATGGCTGCCTGCCTCGGCACTTAAACGCATCAGCGACGTCCTGGGAGATGAGTTCAACGAACATGGGATTGAGGTCAACGCCGAGAGCGGCCCAATCTCGCTACTCGGGGTTATTACACGCCCAACAGCGGCGCGTGCGCGTGCAGATCGTCAGTTCCTATTCGTCAATGGTCGGCATGTGCGCGATCGCACCGTGTCACACGCTATACGCAGTGCGTATGCAGATGTTCTACATGGCGACCGTCAACCCGCCTTCGTCTTGTTTTTACAGATCGATCCGAGCGCCGTCGATGTCAATGTTCATCCTGCCAAGCACGAAGTACGATTTCGCGATACCGGAGCAGTCCATCGATTTGTATCTCAATCGGTCACACATGCGCTTGCGGGTACGGCCGGGTCACATCAGATAAACGCCATCGGCATGAGCGGTCAGCCCTCAACATCATGGACACCCCTCACAAACGATAGCGGGGTAAAAAGTCCGGCAGCCCTGTTCAATGCCCCACCCTCAACTTCCGACCCTTCTTGGCATCAAGGGTCTCAAGCTGCCCTACATCTGCGCGAGCCGACTGGCGTATCCGGAGGACTACCCGCTTGGGAAGCGCTCTATCAGCCTGCAGCCCAAGAGGCCCCCGCTTGGCCACTAGGTCGCGCACTCGCGCAGGTACATGGAATTTATATCTTGTCGCAGACAAGCTCGGGGCTTGCGTTGATCGATATGCACGCAGCACACGAACGCGTTGTGTATGAACAGCTCAAACAAGCTCTCGACACCAAGACATTGCCACAACAAGCGTTATTGGTGCCTGTGGTTTTTCGAGTGACCGAGAAGGAAGTGGCCCTTGCCGAAGAATGTAAAGAGCAACTTGCGGCACTCGGCTTCGAAATGGCCGCATCCGGTCCACAAGCCCTTACGTTGCGCTCGGTTCCTGCGCTACTCGCTCGTGGCGATCTCGAAGCTCTTGCACGCGGTGTTCTGCGTGATCTCGAACAAGTCGGTGCGAGTCGATTACTCACCGAGCAGCGCAATACACTTTTAGCGACGATGGCGTGTCATGGTGCAGTCCGCGCGAATCGCCAACTGTCGATCGAAGAAATGAACGCGCTATTACGACAAATGGAACAAACGGAACGCGCGGATCAATGTAATCACGGACGTCCCACGTGGGTGCATTGGAACGTCTCGGAGCTAGACAAATTCTTTTTGCGTGGCCAATGAGCCAACAAGTATCTGACACTCTTTTATGTCTAGCGGGCCCGACGGCCTCGGGTAAAAGTGCTGCCGCACGTGCGATTGCAGCGCGCTGGCCAATCGAAGTCATCAATGTCGATTCCGCCACAATCTATCGAGGCATGGATATTGGAACTGCAAAGCCCTCTCGGACAGAGCGTCTCGAGACACCACATCATTTGCTAGACATCCTCGATCCGCTTGAAAGCTATTCTGCAGCAAGTTTTCGCCGAGACGCGCTACGTTGCGTGAAGGAAATTCGTGGACGCGGAAATATTCCTCTCCTGGTGGGCGGAACGATGTTGTATTTCAAGGCACTGCGCGACGGATTGAACGATTTGCCCAGTGCCGATCCAGGAATTCGCCTCGAACTTGAGCGTCGTGCTGCAACGATTGGCTGGCCGGCAATGCACGCAGCACTGGCCCAGATAGATCCCGAAACAGCAAACAGGCTGTCACCAAATGACAGTCAACGTATCCAACGGGCGTTAGAAATCTGGCAGATTACTGGCACGCCAATGTCGACACTGCTCAATGCAGATCATCAACAAGATCAACCCGTTCAGACATTGACACTAAGCCTCGAGCCTACGGAACGAAGTGTTCTTCATAAGGCGATCGAAAATCGTTTTGATCAAATGCTCGACATGGGCCTCTTGCAAGAGGTGCGAGCACTGCACGCACGCGGTGATTTACACACCAATCTGCCGTCCATACGCTGTGTGGGTTACCGACAGTTATGGAGTTTTATTGAGGGTGAGGTCGATTATTCAACGGGACGAATGCAGGCTATCGCGGCGACGCGACAATTGGCCAAGCGACAAATCACTTGGCTACGTAGCCTACCAGAGCGGAACACCATCGAAGCCTGCATCTCCACAACAACTGAACGCGTTATTCAGCGAGTTGGTGAGTTGTTAGGATGAGAAGTGTCTGATCTTGCGATATATCGTTAGACCACGACAGTCTGCGGATCCGCCGTCTGACACCCCTGAATAACACCTAATGTGTAAACGGTCTCACCTTGAGCGACCAAGGCCTGACTAATCACCGTTGCGTCGGCGGCGCTCACCACAACAACCATACCGATGCCGCAATTAAACACTCGATGCATCTCGGTATCCGCCACACCACCCTGTTGCTGTAACCAAGTAAAAAGCTTTGGCATTTGCCATGCGTCACGGTGCAACTTCGCTTGAAGCCCTGACTGCAAAATGCGCGGCACGTTATCAAGCAAACCGCCACCCGTGATGTGAGCCAATCCTTTTACCTTGGCGCCAAATTGCTTGATGACCGCCAACACAGGTTTAACATACAGTCGCGTAGGCGCCATCACCACATCTGCCAGCGGCTGACCAAAGAAATCCTGATCCGGCTTGGCGCCGGCGCGTTGCAAAATTTTACGCAGTAGCGAATAGCCGTTGGAATGCGCACCACTTGACGCCAATCCCAAGACTACGTCGCCGGACTGGATGGACTTACCATCAATGAGTGCTGATTTTTCAGCAGCACCCACCGCAAAGCCCGCCAAATCGTATTCACCGTCAGGATACATTCCCGGCATTTCAGCGGTTTCCCCCCCAATCAGGGCGCAACCAGATAATTCACAGCCCTTTGCGATACCGCCAACAACTTGCGCCGCCACGTCAACAGAGAGCTTGCCGCATGCAAAATAGTCTAAAAAAAACAGGGGCTCTGCGCCTTGCACCAAAATATCGTTCACGCTCATTGCGACGAGATCAATGCCTACGGTGTCATGCCGTTGCCAATCGAAAGCCAACTTCAACTTAGTACCTACGCCGTCCGTACCGGAAACGAGCACAGGCTCCTTATAGCGTTTAGGAACTTCAAAAAGCGCCCCAAAGCCGCCAATCCCCGCGAGGACCCCTTCACGCATTGTGCGTGCAGCCATTGGTTTAATGCGGTCTACGAGGGCATCACCTGCGTCAATATCGACGCCGGCATCACGGTAAGTCAGGGGAGCTTGTGGTTGAGTCATGGGAAAAAGTCGCTGTTGTGTGACAATTGTGGGGTTTGAAGCTTGATTTTTACCAATTTTACGATGAGTCGATGAGTCGGCAGTTACTTCTGGAAGTCATCCCTGCCCAAGGACCGACGCTCAGTGCGACGGTAGCAGGCGCGAACGCCCCCGCTATAGCCGCCTTAACGGCCCTGGAGCGCGGGCGAGCACTGTATTTATGGGGGCCGCCGGGATCTGGTCGCAGCCACCTGTTAAGAGCCTTAGCCGGTCTACGGCCGACCTTATTGCTCGGTCCGGGCACATCCGCAAACGCCATGATGGCCCTAGCAACCAACCCCACACTAGAAAAAGCGGCTGAAGTCATCGCCGTAGATGACATTCAGGAGCTGGACGAACCCCAGCAGGCGGCTGTATTTGCCCTGTACAATCGATGGCGAGAGTCAGCTTCGACGGCGTCAGCCTTCGCAATCGTCGTCACCGGGGACAGAGCACCGCTGTCGATGTCTTTGCGCGAGGACTTACGCACAAGACTAGGCTGGGATCTAGTTTTTCGACTCGAACCCCTCTCAGACGCGGATAAATCCGAAGCCCTTGCGACCTACGCTAAAAAGCAAGGATTACCGCTTTCGTCTGACGTGCTTGATTGGATGCTCACACATTACTCAAGAGATATTCGTCAGCTCTTTGCCTTAATCGATGCACTAGACCGCTACTCCCTGTCAAAGCACCGTACGATTACTGTACCCCTCGTGCGCACGATGCTATCTGACCGAGAATTTCTGCAATCATGACCCACAAAAAACTTGCGTTATTCGACTTAGATCACACACTACTTCCATTAGATAGCGATTATCAATGGGCCGTATTCATGGCTGAGACTGGTCGCGCTGGCGATCCTGCGGAGGCGTTACGACGCAATCAAGAGCTCATGGACCGCTACAACTCAGGCGATCTCACCGCTGAGCAAGCGGCTGAATTTATGCTGGGCTTGCTTGCCGCGCATCCACCCCATCTACTCGCGGCTTGGCACGAAGAGTTCATGCAAAAGGTGATTCGCCCTGCCATGACCCAGCAAGCGATTGCACTGGTGGAGCAACACCTGAGGGCGGGCGATTTATGCGCAGTTGTCACCGCCACAAACAGCTTCGTCACGTCCCCGATCGCACGTGCGTTTGGCATACCAACGCTGATTGCAACGGAACCTGAATACAAAGCCGGACGTTACACCGGGAAGATAGACGGTACGCCAAGCTTCAAACATGGCAAAGTGATCAGAGTTCAAAACTGGCTCGCAAGCCTGGGTAAGACACTGCCGGACTTTGAGACCTCGTACTTTTATAGCGATTCCTCAAATGATCTTCCTTTATTAGAAGTGGTCACCCATCCAATTGCCACGAACCCAAGCCCGGGCTTGCTGGCGGTTGCCCAGGAGCGCACTTGGCCCGTACTAAATCTGTTTAATCAGTTGTCTGATAAAAAATCTTGATGATCACCGATACTCTTAAACGCTTTGTTGGCAAACTGTTAGGCCAACACCCCCCGGCAATGCGTCGGATCGGAAGATCAAAGCATGGCATCGATCGGCGCAATGTGTCGCGACATGCAATCAAAGTATGTGAAGTTCTCCAACATGAGGGTTTTCAAGCCTATATCGTAGGCGGGGCTGTACGTGATCTGATTGTTGGTCTCGAACCAAAAGACTTCGATGTAGCGACGAATGCGACTCCCGAGCAGATTCGCCCCCTCTTCCGTCGCGCACGCATTATTGGTCGCCGCTTTCAACTCGTGCATGTTGTCTTCGGCCAAGAAATTATTGAGACCTCTACGTTCCGCGCGCCCGCGTCTGAATCGCAAGCAACGGATGACCACGGCCGTATTTTGCGTGACAACGAATTTGGAACACACGCTCAGGATGCTGCAAGACGCGACTTCACTATCAACGCGCTTTACTACGACCCAACAACAGAAGAAGTGATCGACTATCACAACGGCGTAGAGGATTTAAAGGCACGCTCAATCAAAATGATTGGTGATCCACGCACACGCTATCGCGAGGATCCCGTGCGTATGTTGCGTGCGGTGCGTTTTGCCGTGAAATTAAACGGTACGATTCATCCGGATACACAGGCACCGCTGCAATCGATGGCTGAGCTACTCGAAAATGTACCGGCCTCTCGTTTATTCGATGAAATGCTCAAACTGCTGACATGCGGTCACGCAATGGACTGTTTACAGCAACTGCGGCAAGACGGTTTACATCAAGGAATTTTGCCTCTACTAGATGTCGTCCTTGAACAACCAGGCGGGGAAGAGTTTATTGAACTTGCCCTAGATCGCACAGACCATCGTATCCGTAGCGGCAAAACGGTCAGCCCAAGCTTCTTATTTGCGGCCCTCCTTTGGAATCAAGTCGATGTTCGCTGGAAGAAGCGTACCCAAGCAGGCGAACCCAGCATCCAGGCGCTGATGGACGCCGCCGACTCGGTTCTTGACGAACAAACCGAGAAGCTTGCGATCCAAAAACGCTTCAGTGCGGACATGCGTGAAATATGGTTCATGCAACCGCGTTTTGAAAAACGCTTACCGAAAGCCGTTTGGCGTATGTTTGAACAACCCCGTTTTCGTGCAGCTGTAGATTTTCTTCAGCTGCGCGCGGCAGCGCATCAATTTGATAGCGTGCTTGCACAATGGTGGATGGATCTAGCAAACGCCGATGACGCGGGTCGCGCAGATATGCTCGAGGAGCTGAGTCGACTACCGAAGGACGCTACCACAACTGCACCCCGAAGTCGGAGCCGACGACGTCGTCGCAGTCCTGCTGGCACTGGTCGCAGTGAGTCTGTCACATCGCAAGAGTGATGCTAAAACAATGCCCGCACTCGCTTACATCGGCTTAGGCGCAAATCTGGGGCAGGCACAAGAGACCCTAAAACAAGCGCTCAACGAAATTGACGCCACCGCTGAGATGAAACTGCTCAACGTTGCGCCCTACTACTCAACTGCGCCTATCGAATCGAGCGGGCCGGACTATGTCAATACTGTGGCTAGTGTCCATACCTCTCTCGGCCCACATGAGTTGCTCACAACCTTACAAAAAATCGAGTGCCGCCACGGTCGAGAGCGTCCTTACATCAATGCACCTCGCACCTTGGACTTAGATCTCCTGCTGTACGACGATTTGATAATGAATAGTCCCGCGTTGACCATCCCACATCCGCGCATGCATCTGCGTGCCTTTGTGCTGAGGCCGCTGCAAGACATTGCCGGAAATCTGACACTAGCCCAAGGTAGTATCGAAACGCTCCTAAAGCGATGCGAGGACCAGAGGCTCTCGCCTCTTCCTTAACCCTCACGGAAGGCGAGATTCAGATCGCCTTATCCGCACGTAATTTCGCGACCACCTCGTCGCTTACGCCCAATTGCTTCAGAATCCCTACAGTGTGTTCACCAATCGCCGGGATCGGATCCATACGCGCTTCGAACTGATTGTTTGTCGCAGGTGGTAACAATGCAGGCAAGGCCCCCACTGGGCTCCCCACATTCGTCCATCGTCCTCGCGCCCGTAATTGAGGGTGCTCCCACACGTCTTTCATCTCATTGACGCGCGCATTTGCAATTTGCGCATCCTCAAGTGCTTGCACAACCTGATCGATAGTCATTTTGGAGAACGCACCTACGATTAATCCGCGCAAGTGCTCGCGATTCGCGACACGCTTTGGGTTGGAGTCGTACTGCGGATTGGTTGCAAGATCAGGCTGACCCAGAACTTTGTCGCAAAACACTTGCCACTCGCGTTCGTTCTGTAAACCAAGCATGACATTACTGCCATCACCGACAGGGAATGGACCATAGGGATAGATCGTTGCATGCGCGGCGCCCGCGCGAGGAGGCGGCGTTTGACCATCGATCGCGTAGTACAGCGGAAAACTCATCCACTCAACCATGCTCTCAAGCATCGAAACGTCGAGGTGACTCCCCACGCCAGTTTGATGACGCAAGAGTAGCGCATTCAAAATACTCGAGTAGGCATACGAGCCTGCAGCGATATCGGCAATTGAACAACCAGCCTTGGCTGGCGCGTCCTGCGAGCCCGTCACGGAGATAAAGCCACTTTCGCTCTGGATAAGCAAGTCGTAGGCTTTTTTCGTTTCGTACGGCCCACCCTCTCCGTAACCCGAGATATCGCAAACGATCAAACGTGGAAATTTTTTGTGTAGCGCCTCAAACGATAAGCCCATCCGCGCTGCAGCACCGGGAGCCAAGTTCTGAACTAAGACATCCGTCTGACCCAGGAGCTCTTGGAGAATAGGTCCCGCTTGCTCATGTTTCAGATCTAGTGTCAGACTCTCTTTCGAACGATTAGTCCACACAAAGTGCGACGCCATACCGTGGGTACGCTCATCGTACTTGCGCGCAAAGTCTCCCACACCAGGACGCTCAACTTTGATCACTCGCGCGCCATTATCAGCAAGCTGCCGAGTACAAAATGGCGCCGCAATGGCATGCTCAAGACTAACGACTGTTACCCCATCTAAAGGGCGCGGCTTCACATTCTTCATGCCTCAAACCTCAATTCAGCCTGATGGGCCAAGGTTCCATCTTGCTCCGCCCAGAGCTTGGCTTCACCTGGAGCAGTTACCGCACCCGCAACGGAGAAGGGTTTGGGCGCAATGAGTGGGCGCAAGCCACGATAAGAGAGGTGCTTTAAAGATGCGTTGGGATGCGCATGTGCAAAGGCGCGACACATCATCGTTGCAATGAGCGGTCCATGAATCACTAAACCAGGATAGCCCTCGGTTTGCGTGACATAAGGATGGTCGTAATGAATACGGTGGCTGTTAAAGGTCACCGCCGAATAGCGGAATAGCAGTACAGGGCTAGGATCTACCGGCTCACTCCATTGTGAGACAGGCGCGGGCTCCGTGCCCTGCAGTTTCGGTGGACTCGGCTCGCGATACACAATGTCCTGCTCCTCACTGACAACAAGCTTTCCACCTTGCTCAATATCATGCTTGACGGTGACGAACAGCAACGAGCCCGTACGACCTTTTTTTTCTTGAATAGCCGTCACAGTGGATGTTTTGCAGGCTTCAACACCAACTTCCAACAAGCCATTGAAGCTAACGCGACCACCCGCCCACATCCGGTTGCGATTATCGGCCGGAGGCAAAAAGCTTCCGCGCGCAGGGTGTCCATCCAGCCCCGTTTGGGCGATCGGCACCGTCTCCAGAAAAAAAGCCCAGTGCCACAACGGCGCTATCCGCATTCCCACGCCGGGGATCGGGTCGCCCAACGTCACGGCGATGCGTGCTGCATGCCCAGGATCCATTCTATCGACTACAGTTTGCTGCTTACCCAGCCACGCACTCAGGTCAGTACTAGACATCCATCATCCTTGATCTTTAAACGGTTAAATCCTGCAGACGTTGCAAGTGATAATTGGTATCACCCAACAGCAAATCGACATAAGTCAATCGCTTAAAAAAATCGCCTACTTCCAGCTCGTCGGTCACCCCCATTCCACCATGCAACTGCACCGCTGACTCACCCACAAAGCGCGCCGCCGCAGCGACCTCGATTTTTGCCATCGATACCATTCGCGCACGCTTGGCTGGATCTTGCTCTGCGAGGCCAATCGTTGCTGCATAGGTCATGGAAAGACCCATCTCAGTCTGGATCAACATATCCCCTAAGCGATGCTGCAAAACCTGGAAGGCGGCCAATGGCTGTCCAAATTGCTTTCTGGTTTTCAGATATTGAATCGTACTATCAGTCAATGCAGCCATCGCACCACACGCGTGTGCGCACAAGGCGGTAATTCCAAAGTCGATCGCAAGCGAAAGCAATGCCTGCGCTTCTTCACCCTTTGCAATAAGCTGATCTTTTGCCACCACTACACGATCGAAACGCAATGTCGCTGCGCGCCCACCATCGAACGTCGGAAAATCCTCACAAGACAAGCCCTGCGCACCTTGCTCAACCATGAACAAGGCAGGCTCACCCTCAAGCAATGCCGAGACGATTACAGCGTTTGCCGCTGCACCGTGCCAGACCAGAATTTTCTGTCCGTCTAAGGCATATCCATCGGCCACTGCCGTTGCTCGCGTGCAAAGCGGACGCTGCGCATCACGTTCACCAGGCTCTTGCCAAGCAACTGCGAGGATCGCGTCACCCTCTGCGTGCGCTGAAAGCCAACGCTGCTTGAGCGATTCACAATGCGCATTTCCCAACAAAGTGACGGCCATGACACCGCTAGAAATGGCTGGCTCACTCACCAGGCCGCGGCCCAGCTCTTGATGAACAACCAACATGGTTGCCGGCGTTTCACCAAACCCTCCAAACTCTTCGGGAACAAGCAGTCCACCCACACCCAGCTCGGCAAGGCTGCTCCATGCCGCGGAATCGAGCCCGCCCAGACGGGATCGTCGTTTCGGCCGCGTCCACTCATCGGCGACAAGCCTTCTGAGGCTGTCGGTCAACATACGTTGTTCTTCTGAATATGAAAAATCCATGATGTTTCCTAAACCCCAATAATCTGCTTGGCGATGATGCCCTTCTGAACCTCATTGGTTCCGCCATAAATCGCTGTCTTGCGCATATCAAAATAGGCGGCCGCCGCGGCAGCCGAATACTCTGGGCCCGGCCCATGGAACGCTGACTCCGCAAACATCCACTCCGGGTCGTACGGCCAAGACTCTGCACCTGCCACTTGCATTTGTAACTTTGCCAGCTCCATTTGCAATTCCGAACCGCGAATTTTAAGAATCGAAGCCTTGGGGCCAGGCTCGGTTGATTCATCGGCCGCAACGCGCAACACCATCATCTCGAGCGCCAGCACCTGAGCTTCAACGCGATTGATGCTATCTCGTACGCGTGGATTCAAACTTACGGACTCCCCGCTCGCCATCATGCGCTCAGCCAAAGACTTCAAAATCGCGAGCTCTCGGTGACAATGCCCAATCCCCGCGATGCCACTGCGCTCATGCCCAAGCAGATACTTCGCGTATGTCCAACCAGCGTTCTCCTCGCCAATTAAGTTTTCAACCGGCGCCTCGACATTCTCTAGCCACACCTCATTGACTTCGGCGCTACCATCTAAAGTCTTGATGGGGCGAACTTGCACGCCAGGCTGTTTCATGTCGATCAGAACCATTGATATACCGCGCTGCGCCTTCGCGGTGGGATCCGTGCGAACCAAACAAAACATCCAATCCGCGTGATGCGCAAGTGTTGTCCAGGTTTTTTGGCCGTTGATAATGTAGCGGTCACCGACTCGTTCGGCACGCGTCTTTAGGGACGCCAAGTCCGAGCCAGATCCAGGCTCAGAGTAACCCTGACACCACCAATCATCGACGGTGATGATGCGTGATAGAAATCGATCTTTTTGCGCTTGTGAACCGTACTTCATTAGAACGGGACCGATCATACCCAGGCCGAAAGGCAGCAAACGAGGCGCACCCGCCTTGAAGCATTCAATTTCAAAAATTAAACGCTGCAGTGGATTCCAACCAGTGCCGCCGTACTCAATCGGCCAACTCGGCGCACCCCAGCCCTGCGCGGCCAACAATCTGTGCCATGTGACGTAGTCTTCGCGCTTGAGACGGTGATGCGCAAAGGTCTTAGCCCGCAAGTTTGCAGGAAGCTTCGCTTGTACGAATGCGCGCACCTCTTCTCGAAAGGCACGCTCTTCTGGGGTCCAAGTTAGATCCATAAGTATTCTCCTATTCGCGCAATGTTAACGCCCCGCAGTATCCAAAGCTTCTTGCATTTTGGAACACAGCGTTCAGGAAGTAAAAATCCTCTACACCCCATACAATCCAACAAAATGCTAAAAACACCCCTGTCAAGGAGACCACTCATGAAAACCCTACTACGCGCTAGCCTACTTAGCCTCTGCGCCCTCGCACTAACTCCAGCGGCACAAGCTGCTTGGCCCGACAAGCCCATACGTCTGATTGTCCCCGCAGCGCCTGGCGGAACGACCGACATCACCGCCCGCCTACTTAGCGAAAAGTTAGGTACCGAACTCGGCACGACGGTCGTGGTCGAAAATCGCGCAGGAGCTGCCGGCATCATTGGTACTCAGGCGCTCTTACAATCGCCTCCAGATGGCTACACGATTGGCTTTGGCAACATTGGACCAAACGGGATCAACTACAGCCTGTACAAAAAGCTTCCATATAAACACACCGATTTCAGCCCCATTACACTGGTTATCTCGGTACCGAATGTTTTAGTGGTCAACAGTAAGTCGCCCTATAAAACCGTGAAAGATCTCGTTGACGCGATCAAAAACGACCCTCGCGGAAATTACTCGTTCGCCTCATCTGGAACGGGGCAGTCACCGCACATGTCAGCTGAGATGTTTGCCCAGCGCACCGGTATATCCGTCACACACATCCCCTTTAAAGGAATGGGCCCAGCAGTCGCTGCTCTCTTAGGAGGTCAAGTGACGTTCGCGATCGATAACTTGCCAAGTTCCATTGAATTCATTCGATCTGGTCAATTCCGTGCGTTAGCGGTCACCGGTGCAGAGCGCTCTGCACAGCTGCCCGATGTTCCTACGATGGCCGAAGCCGGCATCAAAGACATGGTCGTGACCGCTTGGTTCGGCTTCGTGGCCCCTGCCGGAACCCCGCCTGAGATTGTGAACAAGATTCAACAGGCCACCAAAAAAGTGTTGGCGATGCCTGATATCCAGAAACGCTTCGCCTCCATGGGCGGTGTACCTGGGGGCAACACCCCAGCTGAGTTCGGCGCCTTTATGGACAAAGAGCGCGAAAGCTGGAGGAAAATTGTTGAAGCCGCTAAGTTGCAAATGGAGTAATCATGCTGGACAAGGTTAAGCAGTCACTCCAGGAGGCGATTACGCCGATTCAAGACGGCGCCTCGGTGA